>ERZ869909.384-NODE-384-length-55914-cov-79.653832_pt1 | contig 55914 bp, 55 predicted proteins | sample MGYA00520892_ERZ869909 | MGnify/ENA primary metagenome ERZ869909 (study PRJEB32215, sample SAMEA104723947) | bioreactor metagenome | biome: bioreactor; feature: anaerobic bioreactor; material: water | place: China | collected 2015-03-12 ... | reverse complement strand
CGACATGGGCAGATACTGGCTGCGCGGACCACCTTTTGTCGCCTTTACCTTTGGCTTGTGCCAGACGGCATTCCGCCGGTCCACATCGCGCCACCGCATCGCACAGACCTCTTCGCGACGAGCCGCCGTCAGAAGGATGAACCGCATCGCGATGGGGCGGTAGTCGAGTTCGCTCTCGATCTTGAGATCACCGATCTTCGGCGACGGATACTTCAGAAACGGCAGGATTGCCTGCAGCTCATCTTGCGTCAGCACACGAGAGCTCTTCCCCGTTATACTGGGGTCATTCGCAGCGGGATCATGGGTGTTGGTGAGGCTGGCAACCACTAGCCGCGGTATTCGCGACGCACCGGACTTCGCATAGCTACCCCTGCCTGCCGACCAGTCAAGGACCGGTCCAAGATACGCCCTCGCTCTCGAAGCCTGACCATTTGCCTTTGACGTTTCGGCGGTCGGTTTACCGAGAACGAGCGCGGCTGGCTGTCCGAGATCCGCGATGCTTCCGACAACAGCGATCCGCGTCTGACCGGGCGCACGCGTGCATCGTTGCGGGCGATCTTCAGGAAGTGATATGGATGATGTGCGTCATCTCGCCTGAACCGGTGGGAGCGCGGACCAAGCCGCATGAAGGAGCGTGACATGAGCGAACCGGTATTCAACTTACCCATGGCCCCGGTCCCGTTCGAGTAAGATCGGCACCGACACTGCCGCAAGCTGCTTGAGGCGATATGTCTTCGCAACTCGTGAATGCCACGTGTCCACCGGTTCCGACCGCCGCCGCTGGGACGATGGGGAGCGCTGGCATCTTGTTGGTGAGAATCCGCCGACACAGGGATGTGACCGCGCAGGTCTCTGGGATGATCGGTGTCGCTGGCGTAGAGCGCCATCAGAAAAGAACGATCCCGGAGACTTTTATGCAGACCCTCGGTCAACGCACCGCACTCAACAGGCGTGCCTTTCTTTTTGGCGCGGCTGTTGCCCTCGGCGGCCTGTCAGCGACACCCGCTTCTGCCGTGCTGCGACAGCCGCAGGAAGCCGAAGCCATCGAACCACGCAGCCTGCTTATGATCAACCAGCGGACCGATGAGGTGTTCAATGAGTTCTATTTTGACGGCCACCAATACCTGCCAGAGTCACTTGAACGCTTCGCGCATTTTGCCCGCGACCTGAGCACCGGCGAGGTCGGCGAGATGGACCCGCGCCTGCTGGATCTGGCGAGTGACCTCCAGCGACTTGCCGGTGTCAGCGAGCCATTGATCCTGACGCACGGGTTTCGTTCCTCTTCCAGGAGGGTGCGTGGCGGCGCTGCCAATTCGCACCATATGCATGGCCGGGCGCTCGACATCACGCATCGCGTGCTGGGTGCGCGCGCGCTGCATCAACGTGCAGCAGCGCTGAGCCGCGGTGGGCTTGGACGGTATCCGTCCTTCGTTCACATCGATATCGGTGAAACCCGCCGATGGTGAGAGCTGCTCGAGCAGAACGACGGATGGCGGCGGCCCCAAGGTCACCCCGACCCGCGTGTTCGCTCCGCGTGAGCTTCTCGACGCGGGACGGGGCCGCGGATGAGGAAAGGTCAGCCGGTTCCCAATTCTGATTCGCAAGGGCGACGGCGTTGCCCGGGCCTGATTTGAAGCAGGTCGACATAAAGAAACTGCACCACAGAACATACTGCGAAGTGCTACACAGGCCGCGATATTGCGTGCCGCAAGTGCTTGAATTTGCTGATCTTAATGGTGGGTGATGAGAGACTCGAACTCCCGACATCTTCGGTGTAAACGAAGCGCTCTACCAACTGAGCTAATCACCCGCGTGAGCCTCTTAGCAAATGGCATGTGGCGTGGGCAAGGGGGCTTGGGCGGGTTTGGCTTAAACTTTCGTTAACATTGATCGGGCAAGATGCCGGCCAAAGATTGCGCTGGTTTCTCGGAGTGTGCGGATGCCCGTCCTGCTGCTGCCCCTTTTGTTGGTGTTGGCGGTGCTGTCAGGCTGCGGAGCCTCGCCCGGTCGGCTATATTTCGGGCTGGAACCGGACGTGGTGCCGGTGGCTGGACGGGAATACCGGGTCTGGGCTCGGCGGTCGGGCGCTGGCGGGCAGGTGCAGGTGGTGCGTATGGGCTATGTGCCGCGAGGGGGGCATGGCGGCATACGGGCGGCGATGGTCGCGGCGGCCGAACGGGCGACGGGCTGCGCTGTAATGCCGGCAAGCATCGAGGGGGATACAGGGGTTATCAACGCCCGAATCCGCTGCACGGACTGAGCGTGTTCAGAAAAACCAGCAGGACCGGAAAGCAGCAAGATTTCTTCGTGTGAGCTTGAGCCATGTCAAGGACGTGACCGTTTTCGCGCCCTAGCGTAAGGGTGTTGTCAATTCCGAGGTGAAAGATGCTTCGACTGATCCTGTTTCTGTTCGTCGGCTCCACGCTGGCGGGTATCGGCGTGGTGGCTGCTCTGACCATGGGCTACTACGAGGTGCGTCCGATCTCGATCGCCGCCGGAATCGGTGCGGTTGTCGGGCTGGTGATCAGCTGGCTGGTGGCTAGCCGGCTGCAAGACGCCTGAGTGTGTATTACCAGGCCCTCAGTTCAGAAAAACGCGAAGCGTATTCTCAAAATCGCGGGGCTTTTCGGCATGTAGCCAATGCCCCGCGCCGGGCATCTTTGCCATGCGTGCGTTAGGAAACAACGTCTTGATGGCGGGCCGGTGCTCGGCGCGGACATAATCCGAATCGCCGCCGCTCAGAAACAGCGTCGGGCCGGTGAAGGGGGTGTAACCGTCATCCTCTGGCCAGCCGGTGATGGCATCCATTTCGCGTTGGAGCACATCCAGGTTCAATCGCCAGCGGGGGGGGCTGACCTTCAGATCGAGCGACTGAAGCAGGAAGGCGCGGACCGGTGCTTCCGGCACAAGTGGCGTAAAACGCGCGTTAGCCTCAGCGCGGGTGCTGAGCCCGTCAAGCGACAGCGCGCGCATTGCCTGAATATACTTCGTCTGGCTGTGATCATAGGCGACAGGCGCGATATCGGCCACCACCAGACGGTTGACAAGCTTAGGCCGGGTGAGCGCCAGAACCATCGCCGCCTTCCCACCCATCGAATGGCCAGCTACATCCATCGCCGTGCCTTCCGCTTCGATCACCTCTGCCAGATCCTGCGCCATATCGGCATAGGTATGGCTGTCGGCAAAGGGGCTGTTGGCGTGGTTGCGCATGTCGACGGCCACGACAGCGCGCGAATCCGATATCCGCTTGGCAATCGCGCCCCAGTTGCGGGCCGATCCGAAAAGACCGTGCACAATCAAAAGCGGGGGCAGGGAAGTGCGTTCCCCGTGCCGGACCCGGTGCAGCATGGCCGTTCCTTTCACTCTGGTCGCGTCGTCTGATGCGATAAGCCGGGTGGCACGGTGGTGCAACCCCGGCGCAAAGGCGATTGCAAATCCCTGCCTTAGCGGGCTAGCATTTTTCGCTATTGGTGCATTTAAAGCGGTTCGCATGTCTGCTCTCGATATTCCTGGCCTCGCACGGGAGTCAGCCTTGCTGATGCGCACACGGCTGGGAGCGCGCGGCGAAACGCTGGAACAGACCCTTCATCAGCGCGGACGGAAACTGCCACGCAAGATACGCCGCGCGGCCGAGGAACTGGCGCGTGCCGAAGAGTTGTCAGGCCATCCGCGGCTGCGGTTTCTGATGGATACCGCGCAGGTCGAACGCTCGGGCCGGATGGTCGTGAACCATCTGCGGCCCCTTGGGGCTGCAGAACGCAGGCGGCGAATGTTTCTCAGTATCGCTGCCTCGATGTCCTTCGCGTTGCTGGTGACGATCGGCGGGGTCATCGCGGTGCTGGTCTGGCGTGGCTATTTATAGGCGCCCTCAACGTCGCGCGAACCCAACGCAGGGCGACAAACCAGCGAAACCGTCTTGAAGGCCACCAGAAGGAACAGATACCAGGAACCCAACGTGGCCCAACTGACCTTTTCGCCCGGTTGTTGTCCGTCATAAAGCCAGGTTCCCGTCAGCGTTCCGAGATTCTCGGCAAGCCAGATACCGAATGCCGACAGGATCAGCGACAGCAACATCGGCATCCAGTAGTCACGTCCGGCCACGCGAAACCAGATCCGCGTGCGCCAGAAGAGCATGGCGGAGGCGACGAAAAGGCCAAGCCGGATGTCAGGCAGGATGTGAAAGGTAAAGAAGTTGGCATAGATCAACGCCGCCAGCGCCACCGACACGGGGAAGGGCGGATAGGGGGCAAAGCGCATCTCGAACAGGCGCATCATGCGCAGAATGCAACTGGCCACGGCGGCATACATGAAGCCCACGAACAGCGGCACGTCGAACAGCACCAGATGCCCGGGTTCAGGATAGGTCCAGCTGCCCGCGCCGACCTTGAACCACTCCATCGCCAATCCCATGACACCAAAGAGGGCAATCGCCCGGGCCTCGGTCGGTGATTCTATGCGGCTCCAGAGAAAGGCGATCTGGGTGAGTAGGGCCACCAGCAACAGGAAATCATAGCGCGCCAGCGCCCAGCCCGAATCCCACAGAGGCTGGGTAAGGGCCATGGCAACCATCAGGATACCGCCGAAAAGACCGGCCCAGAGGTGCTTGAGCACAAAGAGAACCGGCTCACGCCAGGCTTGCGGCAGACGCGCGCGCACCGCGTCCCCGAGCCTGCGCTCAAGGTCGCGGGTGCTATCGGCGGCCCCGGACAGGCTCAGAGCTCCGGGTAAAGGGGGAACCGGGCGCAAAGCGCCGCGACCTTGGCCTTGACGCTCGCCTCGACCGCGCCATTGCCGTCTTCTCCATTGGCGGCCAGCCCGTCGATCACTTCTACAATCCAGTCGCCGATCTGGCGGAACTCGTCCTCGCCAAAGCCTCGCGTGGTGCCCGCAGGCGTTCCCAGACGCACGCCGGAAGTGACGGTGGGCTTTTCAGGGTCGAATGGAATGCCGTTCTTGTTGCAGGTGATATGCGCGCGCTCCAGCGCCTTCTCGGTGGCGTTACCCTTCACGCCCTTGGGCCGCAGATCGACCAGCATGACATGCGTATCGGTGCCGCCGGTGACGATATCCAGGCCGCCCTTTTGCAACTGATCGGCCAGTGCCTGCGCATTTTTCACCACCTGAGCGGCGTAATCCTTGAAGCCGGGGCGCAGCGCCTCGCCAAAGGCCACGGCCTTTGCGGCGATCACGTGCATGAGCGGGCCGCCCTGAATGCCGGGGAAGATGGCCGAATTGATCTTTTTCGCCAGAGCCGCGTCATTGGTCAGGATCATGCCGCCACGCGGGCCGCGCAGGGTTTTATGCGTAGTGGTCGTGGCGACATGGGCATGCGGGAAGGGCGAGGGATGCGCACCGCCCGCCACCAATCCGGCGAAATGCGCCATGTCTACCAGAAGGTAGGCGCCCACGCTGTCGGCAATCTCGCGGAAGCGGGCAAAATCGATCACCCGCGGGATGGCAGAGCCGCCCGCGATGATCATCTTCGGCTTGTGCTCAGCCGCCAGTTCGGCGACTTGATCATAGTCAATGCGCTGATCCTGCTGGCGCACACCGTATTGCACCGCATTGAACCACTTGCCGGACTGGTTGGGCGCCGCGCCATGCGTCAGATGCCCACCCGAGGCCAGGTTCATCCCCAGAATGGTATCGCCGGGCTGCAACAGCGCCTGATACACACCCTGATTGGCCTGGCTGCCGGAGTTCGGCTGCACATTGGCAAACTCGCAGCCGAAAAGCTGGCAGGCGCGCTCAATGGCAAGGTTTTCAGCGATATCGACAAACTGGCAACCGCCGTAATACCGCTTGCCGGGATAGCCTTCGGCATATTTGTTGGTCATCACCGAGCCTTGCGCCTCCATCACAGCGCGGCTGACGATGTTTTCTGAAGCGATCAGTTCGATCTCATCGCGCTGGCGGCCCAGTTCCTGCTGTATCGCGTCGAACAGCGCGGAATCGCGGCTGGCCAGTGTTTCGGTGAAAAAGCCCTTGTCGGTGGTGGTCATCCGGATCTCCCGCGCCGAGAATTGTCTGGGCGTTGTTTAGCGCAAGGCTGAGCGCGCGGAAAGCGACGAAAAGCCTCAATGCGATGCGGATGCGAATTGTTTCTTTCCGATTGCATGCATGTAGCGCTTTTGCGAAACCTGATCGCAGGTGCCAGCCAGAGGTGGCAGAGGCAAAAGGAGCGCAGGGTATGTCAGCAGTACGCAAGAAGGCGATCGCCTTTCTGGCCAGTTCCGCTCCACTTGCAATCAGCGCGCGCGAGGCGCTGTCAGCGCGTTACGGCGATGTGCCGCTGCACGATGCTGACGTGATCGTGGCGCTGGGCGGCGACGGTTTCATGCTGGAAACGCTGAATGCCAGCCAGTCGCTGGATACCCCGGTCTACGGGATGAACCGGGGCACCGTGGGTTTTCTGATGAACGCCTATAGCGAAGAAAAGCTGCAAGAGCGGCTCACCGTAGCGCAGGAAGAGGTGCTCAACCCACTTGCCATGCGCGCCACCACCATCACCGGCGAGGTTCATGAAGCCCTGGCAATCAATGAGGTTTCGCTTCTGCGCACGGGGCCGCAGACCGCGCGACTGCGCATATCCGTTGACGGGCGTGTACGGATGGAAGAACTGGTCTGCGACGGAGCGCTCGTCGCAACGCCCGCCGGATCAACAGCCTACAACTATTCCGCCCATGGACCCATCCTGCCGATAGGTGCCGATGTTCTGGCCCTGACCGCCATGGCTGCCTTTCGTCCGCGCCGCTGGCGTGGTGCGCTGTTGCCCAAATCGGCGCTCGTGCGGTTCGATGTGCTGGACCCGGTCAAGCGCCCGGTGATGGCCGATGCCGATGCTCAGCCGGTCCGTGATGTCGTCTCGGTGGAGATACGGTCAGAACCCGGGATCCGCCATCGGTTGCTGTTCGATCCCGGGCACGGGCTGGAAGAGCGGCTGATCCGCGAGCAGTTTTTCTAGCCCTTCCCGCAGAGCCGCTCTGCCCGGCCTGCCTGTCGAACCGCGTTCGGATGATTGCGGCGGTCAGAGATGTTGCGGCGCGCAGGCTTATCCTTTTCCGTGGCCGACAAGCGCCCCATAGGTTTCGGGGCGACGGTCGCGCCAGGTGCCCCAACTGGTGCGGAAGTCGCGCAGCGCATCCAGATCGACGGTTGCGGTGATATGGGTCTCAGTGCTGCGGTCGGCCTCGGCGAGCATGGCGCCGGTGGCGTCGGTGATGAAGGACGAGCCGTAGAAGCTGATCGGCGTCTTGCCCTCATTCTCAATTCCCACCCGGTTCGACGCCACCACCGGCACCAGATTGGCCGCCGCATGGCCTTGCATGACCCGCTGCCAATGGCCCGCGCTGTCATAACCCGGCTCGGCCGGTTCCGAACCGATGGCCGTGGGATAGAGCAGAACCTCGGCCCCGTTCAGAACCATCGAGCGAGCACATTCCGGAAACCACTGATCCCAGCAGATGCCGCAGCCGATGGTGGCAAACCGGGTGCGGAAGGTGACATAGCCGGTGTCGCCGGGGGTGAAGTAATACTTTTCCTCATAACCCGGATTCTGCGGTATGTGGGTTTTTCGATAGGTCCCCAGCATGGCGCCATCGGCATCAATCATCGCGACCGAGTTGAACAGCGTTGTTCCCGAGCGTTCATAAAACGATATCGGCAACACCACGCCCAGTTTCTTCGCAATGTTGGAAAAGTGCTGTATTGCGCGCGATTTCTGGGGGAAATCAGCCAAAGAAAGGTGGCGAGAGTGCTGTTCGGCGCAGAAATACGGTGTCTGGAAAAGCTCCTGCAACAGAATGATCTGCGCCCCATCAGCGGCGGCTTTGCGCACCAGCGCCTCGGCTTTGGCGATGTTGTCTTCGATATCCCAGGAGCAGGCGAACTGCGTCGCAGCGAGGGTGACATTGCGCATGGTAGTGTCCTTTCTGTTCTCAGCCCTTGCCGGATGCAGAACTTTTCTCGGCCGCCTTCACGGCATTCCAAAGCGTATCCATCTCGTCAAGGTCGCTGTCGGCGGGGGTGCGGCCCTGCGCCTTCAGTGCCGCCTCTATGCCGCGAAAGCGGCGGGTAAACTTGTCATTGGCGGCGCGCAGGGCGGTTTCAGGGTCGATCTGAAGGTGCCGCCCCAGATTGGCCATGACGAAAAGCAGATCGCCGTATTCTTCGGCTATCTCATCGTGTGAAAGGCTCTCACGTGCCTCGGCGAGCTCCCGCGCTTCTTCGGTGATCTTTTCCACAACCTGACCGATCTCGGGCCAGTCGAAACCAACCCGCGCCGCGCGGTTTTGAAGCTTGATCGCCCGCATCAGAGCAGGCAGCGCCAACGGCACATCGTCCAGCACGCCGGTCTGCGCGCGCGCAGCGCGCTCTCGCGCTTTCATCACTTCCCAGGCGCGGGTCTGGTCGTCGGCGGTTTTCACTTCCGCATTGCCAAAGACATGTGGATGCCGGGCGATCATCTTGTCGGAAATCGCCCGCACCACGTCATCAAGCGTGAAATGCCCGGCCTCATCGGCCATCTGGGCGTGATAGACTGCCTGAAACAGCAGATCGCCCAACTCGCCCTTCAGCCCGGTCCAGTCACGCCGGGCGATGGCATCGGCGACCTCATAGGACTCTTCGATCGTGTAAGGGGCAATCGTATTGAAATCCTGTTCGATATCCCAGGGGCAGCCACCCTCGGGCGCGCGAAGGCGGCGCATGATCTCGGCCAGTCGGGGCAAGCCGCCGCCAGGGTCGTCGATCAATGTTTTGTCAGCCATTGCGCCTGCCCCGCTTTTGGTGATGATGCCCCGGTATCGCCCATGCCTCAACCGGAGTCCACCATGCCTGTCCTCAACCGCATTGCCGAATTCGCCCCAGAACTGACCGAGTGGCGGCGCCATCTGCACATGCATCCCGAAACCCGGTTCGATTGCCACCAGACGGCGGCTTTCATCACTGAGAGGCTGCTCGATATCGGCGTGGATGCTGTGCATACGGGGATAGCCGAAAGCGGGATCGTGGCAATCATCGAGGGGCAGGGCGAGGGGCCTACTATCGGTTTGCGCGCTGATATCGACGGGCTGCCGATCACCGAGGAAACCGGATTGCCTTATGCGTCATCGGTTCCGGGCAAGATGCATGCCTGCGGCCATGACGGGCACACCACCATGCTGCTGGGCGCCGCGCGCTACCTGGCCGAGACACGCAATTTCTCAGGCCGTGTTGCGCTTATTTTCCAACCAGCCGAGGAATGGGGCGGTGGTGCAGGCGTGATGGTGCAAGAGGGCGTCATGGAACGCTTTGACATTGCTCAGGTTTACGGGATCCACAATGTCCCGGGGTTGCCCGCCGGCCGGTTTGAAACCTGCCCCGGCCCACTTCTGGCCGCCGTCGATACCCTGACAGTGACGGTGACGGGGCGCGGTGGCCATGGCGCCCACCCCGAAGATGCCGCCGATCCTGTCGCGGCCATTGTTGCAATGGTCGGTGCGCTACAGACCATCGTCAGCCGCAACCGCAAGGGAACGGATGCGTTGGTGCTTTCGGTCACGCAGATACACACCGGCAGCGCTGACAATATCATTCCCGAGTCCGGCTGGTTCTGCGCCACGGTGCGCACCTATGACAAGGCAGTGCAGAACATGGTCGAGGAGCGCTGCCGGGAGATTGTGACCGGGATCGCCAAGGCCATGGGGGTGCATGCCGAGATCGATTTCGAGCGCGGCTATCCGGCCACCGTCAACCACGAGGCCGAGACCGAGTTTGCGCTTTCCGTTGCGCAGGAGGTCAGTGGAAACACCGGCATCTGCGCGCCAGTAATGGGGGCCGAGGATTTTGCCTTCATGCTTGAACGCCGCCCGGGAGCCTATCTGTTTCTGGGGCAAGGTGAGGGCGCCAGCTTGCATCACCCGCGATATGATTTCAATGACGCCATTGCGCCGGTAGGCGCAAGTTTCCTCGCCCGGCTGGTCGAACAAGCCCAGCCGAGGGGGTAAGACAGCTTTCCGACCAGTGAGGTCTCGTTACAAGTAGCGCGTGGTCCGGTCATAGAACAGCCGTTTGCCGCGGGGTTTGGCCGCGTAGCGGACAGAAACAGTGGGCTTCGCCGGGGGGGGCAACCCCCGGCGAAGCCCACACCTACCGGAAAGCAAAACGCCGCCCGAAGGGCGGCGTTTTTTCAATCATCAGGCGTCTCAGCGCGTTTCGACTTCGCTGTAGTCGCGGCGTGGGGCACCGGTGTAAAGCTGCCGCGGCCGGCCGATCTTCTGTTGCGGGTCACCGATCATTTCCTTCCACTGCGAGATCCAGCCGACGGTGCGCGACAGCGCGAAGATCGGGGTGAACATCGAGGTAGGGAAGCCCATCGCCTCCAGAATGATGCCCGAATAGAAATCGACATTGGGGTAAAGCTTCTTCGAGACGAAATACTCGTCCTCCAGGGCGATACGCTCCAGTTCCTTGGCGACTGCAAGGGTTTCGTTGTTGTCGATCCCCAGAAGGCCCAGCACCTCGTCGGCCGATTCCTTCATGACCTTGGCGCGCGGGTCGAAGTTCTTGTAGACCCGGTGGCCAAAACCCATCAGCCGGAACGGATCGTCCTTGTCCTTGGCGCGCTTGATGTATTCCGGAATGCGGTCAACCGTGCCGATCTCGCGCAGCATTTCCAGGCATGCCTGATTGGCGCCGCCGTGCGCCGGCCCCCACAGGCAGGCGATCCCGGCCGCGATGCAGGCAAAGGGGTTCGCGCCGGACGACCCCGCCAGACGTACGGTTGAGGTCGAAGCGTTCTGCTCGTGGTCGGCATGCAGCATCATGATCCGGTCCATCGCCTTGGCGAGGATCGGATCCACCACATATTCCTCAGCCGGAACCGCAAAGCACATGTGCAGGAAATTGCCAGCATAATCGAGCGAGTTCTTCGGATAGACGAAGGGCTGGCCGATCGAATACTTGTAGGCCATGGCCGCGATCGTCGGGATCTTGGCGATCATGCGGATCGCCGCAACCTCGCGTTGCCAGGGGTCGTTGATATCGGTCGAATCGTGGTAGAAGGCCGACATCGCGCCGACCACGCCGACCATTGTCGCCATCGGGTGTGCATCGCGCCGGAACCCGCGGAAGAAATTGTGCATCTGTTCGTGCACCATGGTGTGGCGCGTGACGCGGGTTTCGAAATCGATCATCTGCTGGGCGTTTGGCAATTCGCCGTACAGCAACAGGTAACACACTTCCAGATGGTGCGATTTCTCCGCCAACTGTTCGATCGGGTAACCGCGATACAGCAGTTCGCCCTTGTCACCGTCGATATAGGTGATGGTTGAAGAGCAAGACGCTGTCGAGGTGAATCCGGGATCGAAGGTGAACACATCGCCCTGCGCATAGAGCTTGCGGATGTCGATCACCTCCGGGCCGACGGTGGGCGACAGCATCGGCAGTTCCAGCGTCTTGCCGTCAATCGCCAGCGTTGCAGTTTTCGTCGTTTCAGCCATCGCTTCCCTCGCTTTGTTGTCTGCAGACCCAGCCTCGTCCACCGTTTAGCGACTGTCGTCACTGCCGGCGTCGGCCAGGCGCGCCAAGGTCTCTTCTCGTCCCAGAATCAGCATCATGTCGAATACACTTGGCGAAACCATGCGACCCGAAAGCGCCGCCCGCAAGGGCTGAGCCAACTTTCCGAGGCCCAGTCCATGCGCTGCGGCGCATTCGCTAACGATCGCTTCGAGTCTCTCGCGGGTCCAGCTAGCATTTTGCAACTGCGGCGTCAATTCGCCCAGTATACCACGGGATACATCATTCAGGATTGCTGCTGCTTTTGCATCCGGATCAACGGGCCGGGATGACAGGATAAAGTGAGCCTTTTCAATGATCTGCCCATAGCTCTTGGCCTTCTCCTTTACCAACGGCATCGCCCGCAGCAGGTCGCTTTTCTGACACTCTGTCAGGGGGGCAGCGCCAATTGCCGCAAGGTATAGTACCAGTTCTTTCAGCGTTGCGGCATCGTCCATCACCGAGAAATGCTGCGCTGTCAGATGGTCAAGTTTCTTCAGGTCCAGCCGGGCGGGTGCGCGGTTGATTCCGGACAGATCGAACCATTCCAGCGCCTGTTCATCGGTGAAGAATTCGTCGTTTCCATGGCTCCAGCCCAGCCGGGTCAGATAGTTGCGCAGGGCCGCAGCCGGATAACCCATGCGCTGATAATCCTCTACCCCAAGCGCGCCGTGGCGTTTTGACAGCTTCTTGCCATCCTCGCCATGAATCAGCGGGATATGAGCAAAGACCGGCACGCGCCAGCCCATGGCCTGATAGACCTGCGCCTGTCGCGCCGCGTTGTTGAGATGATCATCGCCACGGATGATATGTGTCACGCCCATGTCATGATCATCCACCACTACGGCCAGCATATAGGTCGGCGTACCATCAGAACGTAAACAAACCATGTCATCCAGCTGGTCGTTGCGAAACACGACCCGACCTTGCACGGCATCCTCGATCACCGTCTCGCCCGTGCGCGGGGCTTTCAGGCGGATGACATGCGGTGCGTCAGGGTGGTTGGCCGGGTCAACATCGCGCCAGGGGCTCTGAAACAAGGTCGAACGGCCCTCGGCGCGGGCGGCTTCGCGGAAGGCCTCGATTTCATCCTGTGTAGCGAAGCATTTGTAGGCGTAACCACGCGCCAGCATCTCGTGGGCGACCTCGGCATGGCGCGGCGCGCGCTCGAACTGGCTGATCGCGTCGCCGTCCCAGTCCAGTCCCAGCCATGTCAGGCCCTTGAGGATGGCCTCTGTCGCCTCGGGGGTGGAGCGCGCGCGGTCGGTGTCTTCTATACGAAGCAGAAATTTGCCGCCGCGTCCACGCGCATAAAGCCAGTTGAACAGTGCCGTCCGTGCGCCACCGATGTGTAGAAAGCCGGTGGGCGAGGGGGCAAAGCGGGTGACGACAGGGTCGGACATGCGGCGTTAACCTTTCGGAAACCATTCTGCAAATAGGCTGGCGCAAGCTCTAGGCAATGACGCAGGCAAGAACAAGTGCAGAGCCCGGCATCCCTTCTGGCGCTGTCGTATAAGCGGTGGTCGTTGCGCGGCGTCTTCATGTTGCCGCTTGTTGCGCTGGTTGGTGCGCGCGGGCATCTGTTTCCGTTTGTGCCGATCCTTCTGGCGCTGGGTGTCGGGCTCTACTTTCTGCTGCCCGAAGAGCCGCATTTGCGCGCCTGGCTGGGGTTGGGGCTGCTCGGTGCGGGACTGGCCGCACTGTCCATGGCCGGGCCCGAGCCATTGCGCATTCCTGCCCTTGGCCTGATGCTGGTCTGTGCCGGCCTGTTGCTGGCTGGCTGGCGCAGTCATTCGGCTGCCGCGCCGGTGCTCGGCTGGCGGTATTATGGGCCGGTTGAGGGGCGGATAGTGAAGGTGGATCGCTCGGCCTCTGACGCGCTCCGACTGACGCTTGATCAGGTGGTGCTGTACGATGTGCCGGTGCCGCGGCTACCGCAAAGGGTGCGCATTTCGGTCCACGGCGCGCTGGAGATCGATCCGGTTCCCGGCACGAGGATCATCCTGACCGGCCACCTTGGCCCGCCGGGCGGGCCAGTCGAGCCAGGGGGGTTCGATTTCCGCAGGCTCGCCTGGTTCGACGGGCTGGGCGCCGTCGGTTACACCCGCAGCCCTGTGCTGGCGCTTGAGCCGCCAGCGCCCGGTGCGGCACTGGCAATCACTCGCCTGCGCATGCGGATGAGTGCCGGAATCCGCTCGGCAATGCCGGGTGAGCCGGGGGGCTTTGTCGCCGCCATCCTGACGGGTGATCGATCTGGCGTGGGGCTGACGACAGTCGAGGCGTTACGGCGTTCCAATCTGGCGCATCTGCTGGCCATTTCGGGATTGCATATGGGGCTGTTGACAGGGGTGGTCTATGGCGCGCTACGCGCGGTACTGGCGCTGATACCGGCGCTGGCGTTGCGCTGGCCGATTCGTAAATGGGCGGCAATCGGCGCGTTGGCCGCAGCCGTATTCTACCTTCTGTTGTCAGGCGGGAATGTCGCCACACAACGGGCGTTTGTCATGGCGGCAGTGATGCTGGGGGCGGTTTTGTTCGACCGGCGTGCGCTGTCGTTGCGCTCCGTCGCGCTGGCGGCTGTGGTAATCCTGATCTGGCGGCCAGAGGCGTTGCTTTCGGCTGGATTTCAGATGTCTTTCGCGGCAACCGTGGCGCTGGTAGCGGTTTTCGGCTGGCTGCGCCGTCGCCGCGCGGCCGCGCCGCGACACGCGCGCCGGGCACCCCGGTGGTTACGCGCAATGATGGGGATAGCGTTGTGCTCTCTGGTTGCAGGTCTGGCCACGGCGCCGGTAGCGGCGGCGCATTTTCACCGGATTGCCGAGTACGGGTTGGTCGCGAACCTGCTGAGTGTGCCGTTGATGGGGGTGTTGGTCATGCCGGCGGCGGTTCTTGCGGCGGCACTCTGGCCGGTTGGCCTGGACTGGATCGGTCTGGCGCTGATGGAAGGGGGCGCGCGCTGGATCCTGATGATCGCCCATGGCATCGGCGGCCTGGATGGATCGGTGCGCTACGTTTCAGCCCCGCCGAGGATGGCCTTGCCGGTTCTGGCCCTGGGGTGTCTTTGGTTCATCCTCTGGCCCGGAAAGGCAAGGTTCACAGGCGTCGCGATTGCGGTGGTGGCGATTGGCATATGGGGGAGCGCCGAGCGCCCGGTGCTGTTGATCGCGGAAACCGGTGCGCTTGTCGGCATCCAGGGGCCACATGGCCGAGCCTTGACCCGTGTGCGAGGAGAGGGGTTCGTTGCGCGCAACTGGCTGGAATCAGACGGCGATTCTGCGACACAGGCCGAGGCCGCAGCACGTCTTGCAGAATTCGACGATCCGGCGGGTTTCGTTATTGCCGGGCAACGATGGGCGCATTTCGTCGGTCGACAGGCGCCACGGCAACTGGAGGAGCATTGCATCTCCGGTGTGATTGCCGTTGTGGATTTTCGGCTGGATGCTCCGGTGCCGGGGGCGTGCCGGGTGATTGATGTGCACGCCCTTTCCCACAGCGGCGCGCGCGCTGCGTATCTTCGCGATGGTGCGCTTCACTGGCGTCATGCGCATGATGAAGCTGGCAACCGCCCCTGGACACGTTCGCGCTGACGCATCGACCCAGCCAACCGGCACTGCGAAAAAAGGAAAAACACAACCAGCCCGTGGCCGCGCTCTTTCATCTTGTCGGGAAAACGCCCGGGATACGGACAGCGGCAGGCCGGAAGAAATGGCGCCCCCATGATGAGGGATCAGGCATGGCCGCGTCTGTCAGTAGCTGCGGATCAGTCCGACAAGGCGGCCTTGCACCTGCACTTGATCGTCGCGAAGAATCCGCGTTTCAAAGGCCGGATTCGCAGCCTCCAGCGCGATCATGCCGCGCACGCGGCGGAATCGTTTGAGCGTTGCCTCTTGCCCTTCGACCAGTGCCACAACGATATCGCCATTGTCGGCGGTGGTCTGTTCACGGATCACGACAATGTCGCCATCGTTGATCCCGGCTTCGATCATGGAATCGCCGCGCACTTCAAGCGCATAGTGCTGGCCCTGACCTGACAGCATGGCCCCCGGCACCGCCATCATGTGCGAAACTTCTGAAATAGCCTCGATCGGGGTGCCTGCGGCAATGCGGCCCATCACCGGCAGTTCCATCGCATGGACCGGCTGGCCGCCAGCGGGTGCACCAGCACCCTGCCCGCCACCATCAATCACCCGGGGCGTTGCGCGCTGTTCCGCATTCTCTGGCATGCGCAAGACTTCGATCGCGCGGGCGCGATGCGCCAGACGGCGTATGAAGCCACGCTCTTCCAATGCGGTGATAAGCCGGTGGATGCCGGATTTGGAGCGCAGGTTGAGCGCATCCTTCATCTCGTCGAAAGAAGGCGGAACGCCGTCACGCTTCATGCAGGCGTCGATCAGTTCCAGCAGTTCCAGTTGCTTTCGGGTCAGCATGTGAAAAAGTTCTCCCTGAGGATGAGCTCTCGACCCGAAAGGGCGGAAAGTTCACCTTAGGTTCTACCCCTGTTCTCCCGGCGCGTCAACTGTCTATAGCGGGATATAGCGCACCGGGTGCCCTTTGGGGCGCGCGGTATCGTCGGCGGGCCGGATCAGCAGCGCATCTGCCGCCCCCAGAAGGCCCAACATCGCGCTGTCCTGATTGGCGAAGGGCCGGATCAGTCCGTCGGGCTCAAGGCTCGCGCGCATGTAATGGGCGCGCGGGCCGTTCCCGGGCACCGGTTCGGCAAGCAGGGCTTCGCGGGTCGGTGCGGGCCAGGCGCCCAACCCCTGCAGCGCGCGAAGGGCCGGCAAGAGAAACAGATGCGCGCAGACGATGGCCGAGACCGGGTTGCCCGGCAGCCCCAGCATCAGCGCATCGAAAAGCCGCCCCGCCATCAGCGGTTTTCCGGGGCGCATGGCGATCTTGTAGAAAGCCGGTTCAGCGCCCATGGATGTAGTCGTGGCCCCGACGATATCATGATCGCCGACCGAGGCCCCGCCGATGGTGACGATCACATCGGCACCGCGCGCCATCTCAAGTACAGCGCGCAACCTCGCGTCATCGTCGCGGGCGATGGGCAGCAGCCGGGCCGTTGCACCTTCGGCCTCGACCATGGCCTTGATGGCAAAACTGTTCGAAGCAACGATCTGGTCGGCGCGCGGTGCTTCGCCGGGCATCACCAACTCGTCTCCGGTGGCGATGATCGCCACCACCGGGCGTCGGGTAACGCTCACCTCGCCAAGATTCATGGACGCCAGCAGCGCCAGGTCGACCGGGCGCAGCCGGCGCGGTGCACTCAGCATGTCGCCCGCGCGGAAGTCCTGACCGGCGGCGCGGATATGCGCACCGGCATCCGGGCAGGCGCGCAGGGTTATGCTGTCGCCTTCGCGCAGCACATCTTCCTGAATAACCACCCGGTCCACCCCTTGGGGCACCGGCGCTCCGGTAAAGATACGCACAGCCGTGCCCGGATCAACCTGACCGTCAAAGGCATGGCCAGCCGGCGCCTCGCCAATCACGCGAAAGCGCTGGCCCGGTGCCGCAGGGCCATGCAACGCATAGCCATCCATGGCCGAGGCGGCAAAAGGTGGCTGATCGCGCATCGCGCGGGCAGGTTCGGCCAGCACCCGACCCGCCGCAAGAGCCAGCGCCACGCGCTCGACGCCCAGCGGCTGGCACAGGGCAAAGACGCGGGCAAGTGCCTCGTCCACCGTTATCATGTATCGCCCTCTCGCGTGTAGGTACCGGATTTACCGCCTTCCTTGCGCAAGACCTCGATCCCGCCGATGGTCATGGATTTCTCGACGGCCTTGAGCATGTCATAGACCGTCAGTGCCGCTACAGAGACGGCGGTCAATGCCTCCATCTCGACGCCGGTCTGCCCGGTGGTGCGTACCTCGGCTGTGATCCTGATGCCGGGCAGCGACGGGTCGGCCACCAGATTGACCGAGACATGGGTGATCGGCAGCGGGTGGCATAATGGTATGAGATCAGAGCATTTCTTGGCCGCCATGATCCCGGCCAGACGTGCGACGCCCAGAACATCGCCCTTCTTGGCGGTTCCCCCGGTTACATGGGCCAGCGTTTCAGGCTTCATCACCACATGGCCACAGGCCACGGCTGAACGTGCCGTTACCGCTTTCTCGCCAACATCGACCATATGCGCGTGGCCTTCAGTGTCGAAATGCGTCAGTCCGGCCATGGATCAGCCCCCGTCAGCGGTAAGCGGGTTGGCTAGCAGCGTGCGCGTGGCGGTGGTAACATCTTCCTGCCGCATCAGGCTTTCGCCGATCAGGAAACAGCGCGCGCCATACATCGCCATATCGGCCAGATCCGAGGGTGTGTTCAGGCCGCTTTCGCAGACGATCATCCGGTCGTCGGGGACATGGCGGGCCAGTTGTCGTGTGGTGTCCAGCGTCACTTCGAAGGTGTTCAGATTGCGGTTGTTGATGCCGATCATGGGTGATTTCAGCATGACCGCGCGGTCAAGCTCGGCACGGTCATGCACCTCGATCAGCACATCCATGCCCCAGCCCATCGCGGCCTCTTCCAGTTCAGCTGCCTGCGGGTCGGAAACCGAGGCCATGATGATCAGGATGCAATCCGCCCCCAGTGCGCGCGACTGGGTCACCTGCCAAGGATCATAGAGGAAATCCTTGCGCAGTGCGGGCAGGCTGACAGCGGCGCGCGCTTCGGTCAGGTAGCTGTCGGCACCTTGAAAGCTGGGCGCATCGGTCAGCACCGACAGGCAGGCAGCACCTCCGGCGGCATAGGCCTGTGCCAGAGCGGGCGGGTCGAAATCAGCCCGGATCAGACCTTTCGAGGGGCTGGCCTTCTTGATTTCGGCAATCAGCCCGTAGCCGTTGCGCGCGGCCTGATGCAGCGCTTCGTGAAAGCCGCGTGGGGCTGACGCCGCACGCGCCTGGGCTTCCAGATCGCCAAGCGGGATCGCGGCCTTGGCGGCGGCGACCTCTTCCAGCTTGTAGGCCTTGATACGTTCTAGAATGGTGGACATGGCGCGGGCCTCCTTGCTGCACCTGAGTAGCGTGGTAAGCGCCGGAAGGGAAGCGCCCGACTTGCCACTCGACAGATCCTCAGAAAATCGCATGATGCCGCATGGCTATCCGATTCCCCTATCTTGATTGTCCTGGTGGCAATGCCATCGCCCATCGCGGCGGATCGCTGGAGGCCGAGGAAAACACCTTGCCCGCTTTCGCGCATGCCGTCGCATTGGGCTACACTCATGTCGAACTTGATGTGCATGCCACCCGCGACGGGGTGGTGGTGGTGCATCATGACCCGACGCTTGCGCGCATGACAGGTGATCCGCGCGCCATTGCTGATCTGGACTGGGTTGAACTGCGCGCCATCCGCACTCATGGCGGTGCCGAAATTCCCCGGCTGGATGCTTTGCTGGAAGAGCATCCGGGTCTGTTCGTCAATATCGAGGCGAAATCGGACCAGGTTGTTGCGCCGCTGGCATCACTGATCAGGCGCATGGATGTGCTGGAGCGGATCGGCACGGGCTCATTCCAGCGCACGCGCACAGATGGACTTCGCGCGCTGCTGGGCGAGGGGCTTTGCTGGTCGCCTGCGCATGCTTCGGTGCTGGGGCTTTGGTTGTGCGGCTGGGGGCTGCCGGTGCCGTTGGCAGGCTTTCCGATGGTGCAGGTGCCTGAGCGATACAAGGGTATCCCGGTGGTCACGCCGCGTTTCTTGCGCGCTGCGCATCGCGCCGGGATAGCGGTGCAGGTCTGGACGGTGAATGACGCCGGTTCCATGGTCCGGCTGCTTGACATGGGGGTGGACGGGCTGATGACAGACCGCCCCGCCCTGTTGCGGAAGATACTGGAAGGGCGCGGCGAATGGAGAGGGAACTGAATATGCTCGAAGGCTTGCGGATCATCGAGATCGAGGGGATCGGGCCGGGGCCCTTTGCGGCGATGTGGCTGGCAGATATGGGCGCAGATGTCATCTGCATTCAGCGCCCCGAGGGGCCACCGCTGCCGGGCATGTCCGGGCCGAACCTGCTGGACCGAGGCAAGCGAACCATCGCGCTGGACCTGAAATCAGCCGATGATATGGCGACTGTCAAGGCGCTGATCGCCACCGCTGACGGGCTGATCGAAGGGATGCGACCGGGCGTGATGGAGCGGTTGGGGCTGGGGCCTGAAGTCTGCCATGCTCTGCGCCCTCAACTGGTTTACGGGCGGATGACCGGCTGGGGCCAGACCGGCTCGCGCGCCCATCAGGCCGGCCATGACTTGAACTACATCGCGCTTTCCGGCGCGCTCTGGTATGCCTCGCCACCCGGCCAGCCACCGCAGACCCCGCCCACGCTGGTCGGTGATATTGGTGGCGGGGCGATGTATCTGGTGGCGGGCATGCTGGCCGGACTTCTGCGCGCGCAGCGAACGGGGCAGGGGACCGTGGTGGATGCGGCCATCGTTGACGGCTCGGCGCATATGATGGCGCTGATCGCATCGATGCTGCCGTCGGGCATGTTTCGGCCTGAACGCGGACAAAGCCTGCTTGACGGGGCGCATTGGTCCCGCACCTACCGTTGTGCCGATGGTGGCTGGCTTTCGGTGCAATGCCTTGAGCCGAAGTTCTATGCGGCCTTCCTGCGACTTCTGGGGCTGGAGGGCGATCCTGATTTTGCCCACCAGTATGATTCCGCATCATGGCCCGCGCTGTCTGAAAGGCTGGAGGCGCTTTTTGCCACGCAGCCGCGCGATCACTGGGCCGGACTGTTCGCCGGGTCGGATGCCTGTGTCGCGCCGGTCCTGAGCCCGGTTGAGGCCGCGAACGATCCGCATATGGCCGCACGCGGAAGCTGGGCTCCGGGCGATCAGTTGCAACCCGCGCCCGCGCCGCGCTTTGACGGTCGGGCAGCAACGCTGGCGGCCATACCCGCACGCGATCAGCACCGTAACCAGATTCTGGCCATGCTCAACGGTTAAGCTAGCGGCAATACGTGCCGCCCCCGCTCCGCGAAGCCATGTCAAAATGGAAATGATCGTCGTGGTGCCCATCCGAACCAGGGCCAAGCGTCGTGCGGAAGATCCCGCAGGAGTTGGCGTGCATCTCCCGCATCGCCTGGGCATGGGGGCCGCGGGTCCAGTCGCTGAGCACCGTCACTGTCTGCCCGTTGGCCAGCCGGAAACCAGCGATATCGATCGCCCGGCCGCGCCCGTGTTCTGAGACTCGCGCGCCGGGGCGATTGTTGCGGCTGCGGCAGGTATAGTGTGCAGCGACTCTGATCTGGGTGATTCCGCCCCCGTTGCGCCCCATCGCCGGCTGCATCACCTGCCGCACCCAGCGGTCAAAGGCGCGTGCCGTGTCGCAATCCAGCGTCGCGGGTTGCGACAGGCGGATACCTGCCACGGCGGTCACGCTGACCGGCTCGGCCACACCGCAGCCTTGCACGTTAGAGGTGATGCGCGCCAGGCGACGCCCCTCCAGAGTGCTGATGCCGCACAACCCGCCGGACACTGGCCCGCTGCGGCTGTCTGCCGAAGCGGCGCTCGGTGCCCTTTCTGCGCGCCGTGCAGCCTGAGTATAGCGGGCAAAGGCATCGGCGCTACGCCGCATCGGATACGGGCTGAGGGCAAGGGCATGGGGATTGCTCTCTTCAGTCTCGGCTTCGGTGGGGTTTTCGGCTGCGGCCTGCTCTGCCTCTGATCCCGGCAGATCCGGGCGCACCGGGGCCATGCTTTCCGGCAGCTGTGCGCTGTCGAGTTCTGGCCGTGGCACCGGCAGGGGCGAGCGCAGCAATGCACCCGTTGTATCGATGGCCGGCCCGGTGACGGTTCCCGATGCCGTCTCGGGCTCTAAGGCGGTGGGTGCCAGAGTGGTAACGGCAGGTCGCGCGACCGGCAGGGGTGATTCTTCCGGGGGTTGCGCCACGGCTGTCCCGGCGAGCAACATCAGTGCCAGCCCCAGCCTGAGCGTCCGGTGCCACCATTGCGCCACGTCAGCTTGCCTTGCCACGCCCGAAATCCGGTGCCGCAGTGTCCTGGCCAGCCTCGATGATTCCGCGACGGATTGCCCGGGTGCGGTTGAAATAGTCGTAAAGCTGCTGGCCATCGCCCATCCGGATTGCGCGTTGCAGCATGAACAGCTCTTCGGTGAAGCGACCCAGAATATCCAGCGTGGCCTCCTTGTTGGTCAGGAACACGTCTCGCCACATCGTCGGGTCCGAGGCCGCGATGCGCGTGAAATCCCGAAAACCCGAAGCCGAATATTTGATCACCTCGGATTGCGAAACCCGGCGCAAGTGATCGGCCACGCCAACCATCGTATAGGCGATCAGATGCGGCGTGTGCGACACGACGGCCAGCACAAGGTCGTGATGCGCGGCGTCCATCTCATCCACATTCGCGCCCATCCCCTCGCACAGGGCGCGCAACCGCGCCGTTGCGTCAGTATCGGCTTCGGGCAGCGGCGTGATCAGCCACCAGCGGTTCTCGAAAAGCGTTGCAAAGCCCGAGTAGGGGCCCGAATGCTCTGTCCCCGCCAGCGGATGGCCGGGGATGAAATGCACCTCCTCGGGCAGATGCGGTGCCACGGCTTCGATCACCGCCTGCTTGACCGAACCGACATCCGTAACGGTGCAGCCGGGTTTCAGATGCGGCGCGATTTCGCGCGCCACCGATTCCATCGCCCCTACCGGCACCGCCAGTACCACCAGGTCTGCATCCGCCACGGCCTCGGCTGCCGTGTCGTGGACGGTGTCGCACAGCCCTATTTCGCGCGCAGCCGCGCGCGTCTCGGCGCTGCGCGCATGGCCTGCAATCGTGCCCGCCAGCCCGTGGCGACGCATCGCATGCGCCATCGATCCCGCGATCAGCCCCAGCCCGATCAGTGCCACCTTGTCATAGATCCGGCTCATTGCCCCGATCCCAGCGCGCGCGCAATGACTCCCGCCAGGCGGCGGCAATCGGGCAGGGTGCCGACGGTGATGCGCAGCGCGTGCGGAAGTCCGTAGCCGCCCATCTTGCGCACCAGAATGCCATCGGCCTGCAACGCGACATCGACCGCGTCGGCGGTCTCAACGCTGTCAAAGCGCGCCAGCACGAAATTGCCCTGGCTGTCATCGACACCCACACCCGCGGCGCGCAAGGCATCGGTCAGCCAGCGCCGGGCTTCGGCATTGACCGCGCGCGAGCGCGCGACATGGGCCTGATCGCGCAATGCGGCGCTGGCGATATCCTGTTGGATTGCAGACAGGTTGAATGGTCCGCGCACCCGGTTGAGCACATCAATCACTGCCTGCGGCCCATAGCCCCAGCCAACGCGCAGTCCGCCAAGCCCGTAGATCTTCGACAAGGTGCGCGTCATCACCACATTCTCGCGCGCCTCGACCAGTGCCAGACCGCCATCGAATCCTTCGATATACTCGGCATATGCACCGTCCAGCACCAGAAGCGCCTGTTCGGGCAGCTCTGCGGCAAGCCGTTCTATCTCGGCCATGGGGATCATGGTGCCGGTGGGGTTGTTGGGGTTGGCGACAAAAACCAGCCGCGTGCGCTCATTGGCGGCGGCCAGAAGGGCGTCTACATCTGTGTGCCGCTCGTTTTCCGGGGCGACAACAGGAGTCGCCCCGGCCGCCAGCGCCGAGATCTTGTACATCAGGAAGCCGTACTCGCTGTAGAGCACCTCATCGCCCGGCCCGGCATAGGCCTGGCAGAGAAAGGCGATGACCTCGTCCGAGCCGACGCCACAGATCACCCGCGCCGCATCAACGCCATGCACCTCGGCGATAGTGGCGCGCAGTCCGGCGTGATCTGTCGAAGGATAGCGGTGCAACTCGGCGCTGTTGTTGCCGCTGACCAGCCCGCGCAGCGCATCCAGCGCGGCGGGGCCTGCGCCCAGCGGGTTCTCGTTCGAACTGAGTTTCAGCACCTCGGCATGACCGTCCAGCTTGGCCTTGCCACCCTCATAAAGCGCGATCTCCATGATGCCCGGCTGGGGGCGGATAGCGTCGCTCATGGTCCCTCCTTGGCCCGCGCCGGGGCCGTTTGCCTGAAAAGTCGCCTCACCCTGGGGGCGGAGCATAAGAAAAGGGCCGCCCCGGTTTCCCCGGCGCGGCCCGCAATCGTGCAAGAAACCGTCTGGCCAGGGCCGGATCAGTTCTTGGCGTAATATTCGACGACGAGGTTGGGCTCCATCTGAACCGCGTAGGGCACATCGGCCAGCGAGGGCGTGCGCACGAAGGTCGCGGTCAGTTTGGAGTGGTCGACTTCCATGTAGTCGGGCACGTCACGCTCGGTCAGGCCAACCGATTCCAGAACGATGGCCAGCTGCTTCGAGCGGTCGCGCACGGCGACGACATCGCCTTCCTTGACACGGTAAGAGGCGATGTTCACGCGCTTGCCGTTCACGGTGACATGGCCGTGGTTGACGAACTGGCGCGCGGCAAAAATGGTGGGGACGAACTTGGCGCGGTAGACGACGGCATCCAGGCGGCGTTCCAGCAGACCCACAAGGTTCTCGCCCGTGTCACCCTTGACGCGGGCAGCTTCGGCATAGATGCGCTTGAACTGCTTTTCGGTCAGGTCGCCGTAATGGCCCTTCAGCTTCTGCTTGGCGCGCAGCTGGGTGCCGAAGTCCGACAGCTTCTGCTTGCGGCGCTGGCCGTGCTGGCCGGGGCCGTATTCGCGGCGGTTGACCGGCGATTTGGCGCGGCCCCAGATGTTTTCGCCCATGCGGCGGTCGATCTTGTACTTGGCAGCGGTGCGTTTGGTCATCGCTGATCTCCTATTCGTTTATGCTTTCTCGGCTTTTCCGAAAACCGGTTCCCACTTTTCGGGCCTCGAACAGCTCTGCGCCGCTCATTCCCGCCGTGGTTCCCTGCCCGCATCGGCCCAGAACGATAGGGCGTTGTCCTTTCCGGGTTGCCCCGGCGACAGGTTTCCCCTCGCGGGGGCCACCAACACCAATGAAAAGCCCCGGGCGTTCACCCGGGACGAGCGGCTTATACTCCAGCCTTCAGCAGAGTCAACCGCATCCCGCGCGCGCAGTCCCTTCATCTTGCCGAAAATACGCCACGGGGGTGCGGGGGTGTGAAACCCCCGCTCGCGGCGGTGCAACGGGCATAAGCGGTGCCGGTTTACGCGGCCTTTGCCATTGCATGCAGCAACAACCGTGCTTCGGCGCGCTCAAGGCAGCGCCGTGCAGGCGGGCCAAAGCGCGCCGGGTCACCTGCCAATCCGGGGGCGGCGCGTTCCAGCGCGCGGGAATGCCATTTCAGCACCTCGGGATCGGCCAGGCCGGGGTGGAAGCTTTCGCAGGGCAATTCGTTGGCGGTGACGATTTCGTGGCGGGGCAGCATCAGATGCACATAGGTCACCGTGCCGGGCGCGAAATCGCGCCGGATCAGCCGCCCGTCCTCCAGATCGGAAGCGGCGACCAGAACTTCGGGCGTGCCGAACAGCCCGCTACCGTCGCGCAGCAGCAGCCGGTGGCCGGGCGAAACCAGAAGGTCGGCATCGGGCCGTGCAGCCCCGGCCTTACTACGCACAAGAGCGCCGGCACAAACGCGGATCGGGCGCAGATGGGGGTGCAGATACAGCTCTGCCCCGGACAGTTGCGTTGCGCCACTCCAGACGACAGGTTGCGGCCCGTTGTCGCGCGTCAGCACCCTGTCGCCCGGCGCCAGTGTCTCGACCGGCCGTGCTCCCTGGGGTGTGGCGATGCGGGTGCCGGGCGTGAAGCAGATAACGCCGGCACGCGGGCGCGGCGGATCGGAGGCAAGGTTTAGGGCGCTGACCCAAAGCGTGCGGCCGGGCGGTGGCATCAGCGGGTCGAATACGGCCAGCAGTCGACCCGGCAGGCGCAAGATGCGGGCGTGATAGAGCCGTTGGCCATCAGTCAGGGTAAAAGTGTCGGGCGGGAGCTCGGCATCGTGCGTGGCATCATCGGCCAGGGCCGCGGTTTCGTGAAGCGGCGCAAGAGCCAGGCGTTTCATGCGGTTGCGCGCACGCCCGCGCGGGTCGGCGCGCTCCAACGGGCGGTCCAGCCACAGCGTTTCGCGGCCCGCATCCAGCCGCCAGGCGCGGCCCCGCCAGGACCACGACATGCCCAGCGCCATGAATTCGGGCGGCAGGGCGCGTTCATCGCCCATTTCGGTTTGCGACCACGCCACAGCGTAAACGCCGCGGAAACCTGGAATCCTGACCATAAAACGCCTGTATGCGACTGCTTCGCGTTCTTCTTGTTTCCGGCCTCTCTAGCAAGAAACCGCCTGCAAGAACAGTGTTAACTGATTCGCGATCCGCTCAGGGCAGTTTGCGGATACCGTCCAGAATCAGCCGCGTGGTCAGTTCGGCATATTCGGAGCGCGACAGTGGACCGTTGTCGCGAAACCACAGATAGGCCCAGTTCATCATCCCGAAAAGCGACATGGTGGTCGCCATAAGGAGGGGCTTCTCGCCATCCAGTGCGGGGTTGACCTGGCGCAGAACGGAGGCGAACCGGCGCACGATCCGGCGTTCGATTGCGTGGATCTCGCTGCGTTGCGTGTCTGACAGGCCGGGGGTGCCCCCCAGTTGCACCTTGTGCTCGTTATCGGCGTCCCGGTAGATCGCGAGCATCGTGTGCACCAATGTGTGCAGCCGTTCGGGCGCGGGCAGGGCGGGCTGGTCGGCGGCTTCGGTAGCGGCGTCGAGGCTCTGCAGATGGCTACGGATGATGGCGAAGATCAGTGCGTCCTTGCCCGGATAGTAATGGTACAGTAGTGCCTTGGATACCTGCGCCTCGGCTGCGATCTGCGCCATCGAGGCCTTGTCCATCCCCTGTTCTGCCAACACCGCTGCTGCGCTGGACAGGATGGCACGTTGCTTGTCCTCGAAATCGGCGGCGCGGGTGCGGGCCATGACGGTCCTCTTGTGGAGGGGGCAGGGGGCGCTGCCCCCTCGGGCCTTCGGCCCTCACCCCCGGCGTATTTCTGGCAAGATGAAGGGGCGCTCAGCCTTCCTTGGGACGGTTGTCGACAACGCGGCGGGCCTTGCCCTCGGAACGGGGTGCGCCGCCGGGCTGATGGATATGAATGCGGGTGGAGATGCCGATCACGCTCTTGATGTGATGCGCCAGTTCCTTGCCTGAAGCCTGCCGCGCGGCATCGGAAGCGGCGGCGGGCGTGGCCTCGGCATGAACGGTCATGCTGTCCATCCGCCCCTCACGCGACAGTTCGATCTGAAAATGAGGGGCCAGCCCCGCGCATTTCAGGATCTGTTCCTCGATCTGGGTCGGAAAGACATTGACGCCGCGCAGGATGATCATGTCGTCCGAGCGCCCGGTGATCTTTTCCATCCGACGCATGCTGCGCGCCGTGCCGGGCAGCAGCCGTGTCAGGTCGCGCGTGCGGTAGCGGATGATCGGCAGGCCTTCCTTGGTCAGTGTAGTAAAGACCAGTTCACCCATTTCGCCATCGGGCAGGACCGCGCCGGTGTTCGGATCAATGATCTCGGGGTAGAAATGATCTTCCCAGAGGTGCAGGCCGTCCTTGGTTTCCACGCATTCATTGGCCACGCCAGGCCCCATCACCTCGGACAGGCCATAGATATCGACGGCGTGCATGTCGAACGCCTCCTCGATCTCGCAGCGCATGGCGTTTGTCCATGGCTCGGCCCCGAAGATGCCTACCGCCAGCGAGGTGTCACGCGGGTCGATGCCCACGCGGCGGAATTCATCGAGGATCGACAGCATGTAGCTGGGCGTGACCATGATCACCCGCGGCTTGAAATCGGTGATCAGTGTCACCTGTCGCTCGGTCATCCCGCCGGAAACCGGGACCACGGTGCAGCCCAGCTTTTCTGCCCCGTAATGCGCGCCCAGGCCGCCGGTGAACAGCCCGTAGCCGTAGGCCACATGCACGATGTCGCCGGCTCTTGCGCCAGAGGCCCGCATCGAGCGTGCGACCAGATGCGCCCAGGTGTCGATGTCGCGCTGGGTGTAGCCGACAACCGTAGGCTTGCCGGTGGTGCCCGATGACGCATGCAGCCGCACCAGTTTGTCGCGCGGAGTGGCGAACATGCCGAACGGGTAGGTGTCGCGCAGGTCAGTCTTCTGGGTAAAGGGGAACTTTGCCAGATCCGCGAGTGACTTCAGGTCATCCGGGTGCACGCCATGCGCATCGAAACGAACACGGTAGAAGGTCGAATTGTCATAGGCATGACGCAGCGACCATTTCAGACGCTCCAGTTGAAGCGCCGCGATTTCATCGCGCGAGGCGGTTTCGATGGGCTCCAGATCGCCGGGGCGGGGAGAGAGGTCTTCCATGGCTCGGGTCTCACGCGGTTGGGGTTTCGGTGTCAGGCTCGGTGAAATGGGTGCCCTTGATGGTGCGCGAATGGCCGCGAAACTCGGCGATCTGCGCGCCGGCCTGGTTGGTGACGCGGATATCGTAGATGCCAGAGCGCCCGCTGCGGGCAATCTCATGCGCCTCGGCTTTCAGACGGTCACCGGCAAAGGCCGGGGCAAGGAAGGTGACAGAGGCCATCTGCGCCACAGCGTTCTGGTTATAGCTATTGCAGGCAAAGGCAAAGGTGCTGTCTGCCAGCGTAAAGATGAAGCCGCCATGACAGGTCTTGTGCCCGTTGGTCATGGCCTCGGTCACGGTCATGGATAGGGTTGCGGCGCCGGGGGCGATGGCATCCAGCGACATGCCCAGCCCCTGCGAAGCGGCGTCGCGGTCCCACATCGCATTAGCGCTTGCTCTGGCGCGTTCCTGCGGGGTCATTGTCAATGGCCCCTGTGACGGGACATGTGGCAATACGCCGGGCCTTTGCATGTGTTCCGCATCAGCCACCCCGGCACGCCAGGAAAGGCGTTTTCTGTATCGATCATCGGTGACCCTCCTCAATCATGCCGATTCAGTTGCATAAACCGACCGGTCAGTCAATTATGCTTCGGCAACCACGTTCCGCTTATTGTGCATCGCCGCTGCTGGCATCGGGCTGCGGGGCGTGGCATGAAGGCGGCATGCAAGCTGAACACCGCAATCCGCATGATCTTATCGTTACCGGTGCCAGTGGCCGCGTCGGACGGTTGCTGGCGATGGCTTGGGCGAAAACCGGTGCGCCCGTGGCGCTGCAGCGGCGGGGGGACAGGGCGCTGGCCGATGGGTTGAGCGAGCTGCGCTGGTCGCCGCTGGACGGGGCCGGGCCGTTTTGTGACTGGGCCGGAGTGCACGGCGCTCCGCGTGCGATGCTGGTGCTGGCCGGGGCCACACCTGGTACCGGCAGCGATCTGTCGCTGAACCGACCCCTGGCCGAGGCCTGCCTGGCGGCGGCCCATGCAGCGGGGGTCAGGCGGGTTCTGGTTGCCTCGTCCTCGGCGGTATACGGCGGTGGGCGGGTGCAGCCCTGGCGTGAAGCCGATGCGGCACAGCCCACCACGCCCTATGGTCGCGCCAAGGTCGAAATGGAGGCGGCATGTGCCATCTGGCGCATGCGCGGACTGGAGGTAAGCTGTCTGCGGATCGGTAATGTCGCCGGTGCCGATGCGCTCTTGCTCAATGCAGACAACCCGCCGCTGCGTATCGACCGTTTTGACGATGGCGCCAGCCCATTGCGTTCGTATATCGGGCCGCAGAGTCTGGCGCGGGTGGTGCTGGCGCTGGCCCGGTTACCGGGCGTGCTTCCGCAAACCCTCAATCTGGCCGCGCCAAAGCCGGTGTCGATGGCCGATCTGGCCGTCGCTGCCGGGCTGGACTGGCGGTGGCAGGCTGCGCCGCCCTCGGCGGTCGCGCATCTTACCCTTGATTGCCGGTCGCTTGCTGCGCTTGTGCCTTTCGAGGCTACAGAAAGTACTGCCGCGATCATCGCGGCACAATGGAAAGACTGCCGGACCTCGCCATGACCCCGCAAAAACGCCTCTTTGACCTGTTCACTGCCTGTGTCTTGTCCCTCTTTGTGCTGCCTGTCATCGGAGTGATCGCCCTGGTGATACTCGCGGTCGAGGGGGGGCCGGTTTTCCATACGGGCGAACGGATGAAAACCCCGACACAGGGCTTTCGCTTCTACAAGTTCCGCACCATGCGCCCGGACCCGAACGACACCGGAGTCTCGGGGGGGGACAAGGCCAACCGCATCACCCGAATCGGGGCGTTTCTGCGCCGCACCCGGCTGGATGAACTGCCCCAGCTATTCAACCTGTTCCGCGGCGACATCTCGGTCGTTGGTCCCCGTCCGCCACTGCGTCAATATGTCGAGCGTTTCCCCGAGGTTTATGAACAGGTGCTGCGGTCGCGTCCCGGCATCACCGGCCTGGCAACGATCCATTTCAACCGGCACGAGCGCTGGCTGCTGGCCAATTCACGCTCGCAGGCCGAAACCGACGCCATCTATTGCCGAGCCTGCATTCCGCGCAAGGCGCGGCTGGACTTGATCTATCAGGCGCATCAGGGATTTTGCTTTGACCTGATGATTATCCTCAAGACCTTTGTGCCATCTTTGCGCTAGAAGGAGCCATGTGCGTAGGCTGGTCTTGGTAAAACATGAGGTCTTGACTAGCATTTACGCGCGGATATTGTTGCGTTTGCAATGAACGGGTGGTCCGGAAAGGGCGCCGTCCGGGCAAAAGGGAGGAAGAGATGTTCAAGAAACTGATACTGTCAGCCGCGCTGGCGGGCGCCATGACTGCCACCGGCGCCGCCGCGCAAGAGGTCACCTTGCGCGTGCACCATTTCCTGCCTGCTCAGGCGCCCGTGCCGTCTCAATTCATCGAGCCCTGGGCGCAAAAGGTGATGGAAGAATCCGACGGACGCATCGCGGTCGAGGTGTATCCGGCCATGTCACTGGGCGGCGGCCCGCCCTCGCTCTACGATCAGGCGCGCGATGGCGTTGTCGATATCGTCTGGACACTGACAGGCTACACGCCTGGTCGCTTCCTGCGGGCCGAGGTCGTCGATCTGCCATTCATCGGCGGTGATGCCGAGGCCACCTCGCGCGCCGCCTGGCGCTTCTACGAGATGCACATGCAAGATGAGTTCGAAGGCGTGCGCCCGATCGCCCTGCATGTTCACGGCCCCGGTCAGATGCACATGCGCAGCCCTGCCATCGAGACGCCGGACGACATGCAGGGGCGCACGGTGCGCGGCCCGACGCGGCTTGTCACCCGGCTGATCGAAGCCCTGGGCGGCACTGCCGTCGGCATGCCGGTGCCTCAGGTGCCCGAGTCGCTGTCGCGCAACGTCATTGAAGGTACAGTGATCCCATGGGAGGTGACAACCTCACTGCGCGTGGCTGAACTGGTTGATACGCACACCGAATTCGGCGGGGACCGCTCGCTCTACACCACCTTCTTCATCTTCGGCATGAACCCCGACAGCTACGAGGCGCTGCCCGATGACCTGCGCGCGGTAATCGATGCCAACTCTGGCCTCGAAACCTCGGGCTGGGTGGGCCGGGTGATGCACGAGGCCGACGCCCCGGCGCGCGCCATCGCCGTGGAGCGTGGCAACACCATCGTCACGGTTGAAGGCGATGCGCTTGAGGCCTGGCGCGCGGCGGCTACCCCTGTGCGCGCGGGATGGATTGCCGAGATGGACGCGCAAGGGATCGACGGCGCCGCGCTGATCGCGGATTTCGAAGCTCTTGTCGAAGAGGAACTGGCGCGCTGATCAGCCGCGCTACCCTGCGGGGGCGGGTTTCAACCTGCCCCGGCATCGCCCGGTCCGCGGCCGGGCAGCTATGCACATACCGCCCGACAGCAGTCATCCGAAGAAGCCAAGCCTGGGAACTTCCCGACATGAGAGATCGTTAATGAACGGCGCCGGCTCCAATCCCGCGCCTGCCGCCAACCACGGCATTTTGCCCGAGGCCGAGGCCTTTGTCGGGCTCTGGATCGGCAGATTCGCCAACGCTCTGGCCATGCTGGGTGGTGTCATCCTGACCGGCGTCATGCTCACCGCTGTGATTTCCATTATTGGCCGGGCGCTGGCGCGCACCGGCTGGGCGATCTTCGGGCGCCTGGGGCCGATACCCGGTGACTTCGAAATTGTCTCGATAGGCGCAGGAATCTCAATCTTCTGCTTCCTGGCCTGGGCGCAGTTCAACCGCGGCCATGTGACCGTCGATATCTTTGTCTCGGTCCTGGGCGAGCGCGGCCTGGCGGTGCTGGCGGTCATCACCAATCTGGTGCTTACTGTGGCTGTTGTTGTGCTGGCACGGCAACTGGGCCTGGGTCTGGAAGACAAGCGCCGTTTCGGCGAGACCTCGCTTATCCTTCAGATTCCACTTTGGTACAGCTATGTGGGCGGAATGATCGGGCTTTACAGCTTCGCGGTGGTCGGCGGCTATACCGTCTGGCGTAGCCTCAACGAGGCGCTGGGCAGCGGTGAGCCGAAAGGAACGGGCGCATGATCTGGCTGGTTCTCGCAGGGATTGGGCTGGCGCTGTTCGCCCTTTTGCGCTTTGTGCAGGGCATGGCCACCGGGCGCGCGGCGTTGTCAGCGGCGATGATCGTGCTGGTGCCGGTTGCGGTCTGGTATGCGGTAGAGTTCGGACTGGTGTATCTCGCAGACGGTCTGCGCGCAGCATTCGCCGGCATGACCGGGCTGCAGATCTCGACGATCTTCTTTGGCCTTCTGCTCCTGATGATCGCGCTGCGTATGCCGATTGGCCTGGCGATGCTGGTCTGCGGTATCCTGGGGCTCTATGTGGTGCGCGGGCGCTGGCCGCCTGTGCTCAACCAACTCAAGCATGTCGCGGTTGAGACCTTTTCCAGCTACTCGCTGTCGGTGGTGCCGCTGTTTCTGCTGATGGGCGCGTTTGCAATGAAGGGCGGGCTGTCAGAAGCGTTGTTTCGCGCTGCGGCGGGCTGGCTTGGGCATATGCGCGGTGGTGTGGCCATGGCGGGGGTGGGGGCATCGGCGGGGTTCGGGGCGATCTGCGGCTCCTCGCTTGCAACAGCGGCCACGATGGGCCGTGTGGCGTTGCCCGAACTGCGGCGCCACGGCTATTCCGGCGGGCTGGCGACCGGCTCTCTGGCGGCAGGGGGAACGCTGGGTATTTTGATCCCACCGTCAATCGTGCTGGTGATCTATGCGATCCTGGCCGAGCAGAACATCGCCAAGCTTTTTGTTGCGGCCATGGTGCCGGGCTTTCTGGCGGCGCTGGGATATATGCTGACAGTCGCGCTGATGGTTCGCATCAACCCAAAGGACGCTGTGTGCACCCCGCGGCTAAGTATTGTCGACCGCTTCCGAGCACTGGGCGAGATATGGCCGGTGGTCGTGATCTTCGTGGTGATGATCGGCGGCATGAATACCGGCATCTTCACCCCGACCGAAGGTGCGGCCGTGGGGGCGGCGGGCACCGGGCTGGTGGCTTTCCTGCGCGGCAAGCTGGGCTGGGCGGCACTTCTGGACTGCTTCCGCTCGACGGCGGTGTCGACGGGGATGATCTTCTTCATCGTCTTGGGCGCTGCGGTGTTCAACTCTTTCCTCGGCTTTACCCGGCTGCCCTATTTCGCCGCCGACTGGGTGGCGGGACTCAGCACCTCGCCCTTCCTGGTGCTGTTGGCGATTCTGCTGATCTATCTGATCTTCGGTTGCGTGATGGATTCGCTGTCCATGATCCTGCTGACGATCCCGATCTTCTTTCCCATCATAATGCGGCTGGATTTCGGCATGACGCCCGAGGAAACGGCAATCTGGTTCGGTATTCTGGTGCTGATCGTGGTCGAGGTTGGATTGATCACGCCTCCCGTAGGGATGAACCTTTTCATCATCAACTCAATGGCGCGCGGGGTCACCATGATGGAAACCTATCGCGGGGTTCTTCCCTTCGTGGCCTCCGACATGATCCGCACCGCCATCCTGGTCGCCGCGCCACCTCTTACGCTTGGGCTGGTCTGGCTTCTGTTCTAGCGGAACGGTGAATGGGAGGGCCGAGCCACCGCCCCTTCATCTGTTCAGAAATATCCTGGGGGTGAATGGGCGCGTCAGCGCCCAGAGGGGGCAAGGCCCCTCGGATCGCGCGCCAAAGGCGCACGATCCGGCCCAACGCATTGAAACTGGAGGCGTAGCCCGGGGCTGACGCGGGGTGAAAGGGGACCGGGTTGTCAGCTTTCTGCGGCGAAGGCGCTGTCAGGCATCGTGTCGAGGCTTGCAATCAGCCGGGCTACAGGGGCACGGGCGGCGGTTTCGGCGCAGTCGGGGCGGGCGGCGCGGATAGCGGTGATCAGTGCCGTGCGCTCTTCAGCTGCCGTGGGGCGCGCGGCGCGCAACTGGGCGCGGACCAGATGGACCTGCAGCGCTGGCAAGAGCCGTTCGAGTTCGGCATTTCCCCCCAGTGCGATCAGCGCGCGGTAGTAACGCGCCCGCGCACGGGATTCGCTTGCGTTGCCGGCGTCAGTGTAGCGCGCGGCGGCTTCAACCAGTGGTTCGGGGTCGGCTCCATCGCCTACCGCCTCGGCCGCCTGGCGCGCGGCAAGGCCCAACAGCATCTCGGTCACCCGCAACAGGTCCCGCGTGGCCCGCCGCGTCAAGAGGCGGATCTGCGCCCCGCGATGGGGTGCCTGTGTCACCACGCCCCCCGCCGAGAGGCGGCCCAACGCCTCGCGCACGGTTGACCGCCCGACACCATAGCGCGCCATCAGGTCGGGTTCGACCAGCCGCTGCCCAGGTGCGTAGCGTCCTTCAGACAGCCCGTGAAGGATATCGCGCACGATCGTTTCAGGGCCGGAAGGGGGAGATTCAGTGGGGGAGGTGTTCACGGCAGACCGTGCCCGTTCATCCGTTTCGCCATGTCCCAGGCGATCTCGGCCAGCGGAGCGGCCTTGGCACCCATTTCGGCCGCATTGGGATCGGCTGCGGTTCCGTCCAGCGCGCGTCGGGCGATACCCTGGATGATGGCTGCGATGCGGAACATGCTCAGAATGATGTAAAAGTCGAAATTTTCAGGCCGTTTCCGCCCGGTTCTCTGGCACCAGAGGTTGATATAGTGATCCTCGGACGGGATGCCGGTGCTTGTCAGATCAACGCCGCCCAGGCCACGAAACAGTCCCGGAGCGATGCGCCAGATCATCACGTTATAGGCGAAATCGGCATAGGGACAGCCAAGGGTCGACAGTTCCCAATCCACGACCGCAAGCACGCGTGGCTCGGTCGGATGCAGGATCAGGTTGTCCAGCCGGAAGTCACCATGCGCCAGTCGCACCTCCTCAGGGGTATCGGGCATGTTCTGCGGCAGCCAGTCGATCAGCGCATCCATTGCCGGGATCGACCGGGTTTCGCTGGCGCGATACTGTTTGCTCCAGCGCTTGATCTGACGTTCGACATAGCCACCCGGGCGCCCATAATCGCCCAGACCGACCGCGACCGGGTCAACCATGCTTATTGCTGCAATCGCCGCATTCATCTGATCGAAGATCGCCGCGCGTTCATCGCTGGTCAAACCGGGCAGGCGCGGGTCAAATAGGGTGCGCCCTGGAAGGTATTCCATGACGAAGAACATCGACCCCATTACAGACGCATCCTCGCACAGTGCAAAGACCTGCGGCACGGGCACCGGGGTGCCGGCCAGCGCCTTCATCACGCGATATTCGCGATCTACCTGATGCGCTGAGGGAAGCACGGTTCCCATTGGTTTTTGCCGCAGCACATAGTGTCCGCTGGCCGCATCGACGCGCCATGTCGGGTTTGATTGTCCACCTGAAAGCCGATGCAGCGTCAGCGGACCATAATAGCCGGGCACGTTCTGCGCCATCCAGGTGTCGAGTTCCGCTTCAGACATGTCCGCTCCTTCCTGTGTCGGGTGCCAGAATGGCGGGTGAGGGCCGGGAAGGCAAGAAAAATTCGTCATACGATCTTGTCAGATGTTGTTTCGCCCGTTAGGCTTCTTCAAAAGAGGAGGCCCGACATGATCCCCGACAAAACTGCCCGCGTTCTGGAGCTGGAGGTCCGGCTGAAGGATTTCATGGATCGCCACATTTACCCTAACGAAGGGCGTTACTTCCGCGAGGCCGAGGAGTTGGGGCCTTTCAAGGTCTATCCGGTGATTGAAGAACTCAAACCGCTGGCGCGCGAGGCCGGGTTGTGGAACCTGTTTCTACCCGAGAGTGAGCGTGGTGCGGGACTGAGCAATGTCGAATATGGCCATCTGTGCGAGATCATGGGCCGTTCGCTGCTGGCGCCCGAAGTGTTCAACTGCAACGCGCCCGATACTGGCAACATGGAAGTGATCGAGCGCTACGGGACCGAAGAGCACAAGGCGCGCTGGCTCGCGCCGCTTCTGGCAGGAGAGATCCGATCATGCTTTGCGATGACCGAGCCTGCGGTGGCTTCGTCAGATGCCACGAATATCGAGGCCGAGATTCGGCGCGAAGGTGATGAATACGTGATCAACGCACACAAATGGTATACGACAGGCGCGTCGAATCCGGCCTGCAAGATCTGTATCTTCATGGGTAAAACCGATCCCGACAATCCGGATCGGCACAAGCAGCAAAGCATGATCCTGGTACCGATGGACACTTCGGGCGTTACCGTCCTGCGATCGTTGCCGGTGTTTGGTTACTACGGCGTCCCGGATCGCGCATCTGAGGTAAAGTTTGAAAATGTGCGAGTTCCGGCGTCAAACCTGCTGCTGGGAGAGGGGCGCGGGTTCGAAATTGCACAGGGGCGGCTTGGCCCGGGGCGCATCCATCACTGCATGCGACTGATCGGCCTGGCCGAGCGGACGCTGGAAAACATGGTGGACCGCGCAATGCAGCGGGTGGCTTTCGGCAAGTCAGTGGCCGATCAGGGCGTCACGCGCGAGCGCATCGCCGAGGCGCGGATCATGATCGATCAGTGCCGCCTTCTGACGCTGCATGCTGCGCACAAGATGGACACGGTCGGCAACAAGGAGGCCCGCGCCGAGATCGCCATGATCAAGATCGCGGTGCCAAACATGGCCTGCAAGGTTACTGATTGGGCCATCCAGATATTCGGCGGAGGCGGAACCGGCAACGACTTTGGCACCGCCATCGCCTATGCCATAGCGCGCGTAATCCGGCTGGCCGACGGGCCGGACGAGGTGCACCGCGACCAGTTGGCGCGGCTGGAACTGCGTAAGCGCAAGGGGCTGAACCATCCGGGCTGGGAGCCGATGGTCACCGCGCGCGGCCTGCCGCAATGACACTTGGCGGGAAGACCGCCATCGTTACGGGTGCTGCGGGCGGAATTGGCCGGGCCAGCGCTTTGTTGCTGGCCGAACGCGGCGCGGCGATGGTGGTGGCCGACCGCGATGCGGCGGTCGAGCAGACCGCTGATCTGATCCGCGCAGCAGGTGGCAAGGCCGAGGCAGTGGTAACCGATTGCGCCACCGAGGCGGGCGCCGCGCTGTTCACCGCGCGGGCGCAGGCGCTCTATGGGCGGCTCGATATCCTTCATGCCAATGCCGGGGTCTCGGGTCCCTTGGTACCCGATTTCAGCGCCAGCGCTGATGCATTTGCCGAAATCCTGCGCATCAATCTGATCGGTCCCTGGCTGGCAATCACCGCAGCGCTGCCGCTTCTGGGCAAGGGAGCGTCGATCATCTGCACGGCCTCGGTCGCGGGGCTGCGGGCGGGGGCTGGTGGCATCCCCTATTCGGCGTCAAAAGCCGGGGTGATCAATCTTGTCCAGACCACCGCCAGCGCACTGACCGGCACTGGAATTCGCATCAACGCAGTAGCGCCCGGTTTGATCGAGACCCCCATGACCGCGCTGCTTTACGAAGCGGCCCGTGCGCGCGGGCGGGAAGACCGGATCGGGCAGTTGAACCCGTTGCAGCGCGGAGGTGAGGCCGGTGAAATCGCCGAGGTGGTTGCCTTTCTCGCTTCGGATGCGGCATCCTATGTCAACGGCCAGGTGCTGGTGGCTGATGGCGGCTTGTCGTGCAGCCACCCCTTTGCCCCACGTCCGGCGGGTTCGTAAGGGGGCAGGGGGCTTGCCCCCATTGGGCCTGCTGCCCATTCACCCCCAGAATCCGCTATAGGTGTTTCGCCGCTTCGCGGAGTTCAAACTTCTGGATCTTGCCGGTTGCGGTTTTGGGCAGGTCCAGAAAGACCACGCGCTTCGGTGTCTTGAACCCGGCGAGGCGGGTGCGGCAGAAGGCAATCAAGGTGTCCTCGGTGACCTGTCTGCCGGGCTTCAGCTCCACAAAGGCGCAGGGAACCTCGCCCCATTTTTTATCCGGCTTGGCCACCACCGCCGCCAGCGCCACTGCCGGATGGTGCATCAATGCGCCCTCCACCTCGACCGAACTGACATTCTCGCCGCCCGAGATGATGATGTCCTTGGCGCGATCGGCTATCTTGATATACCCGTCCTCATGCCAAAAGGCGATGTCGCCCGAATGAAACACGCCACCCGCGAAAGCCTCGCGCGTGGCCTGAGGGTTCTTGTAATAGCCCTTCATCACCCCGTTGCCGCGGTGCATGATTTCGCCCAGCGCCGCCGCGTCGCGTGCGACCGGGTTGCACTGTTGATCGGTGACGTGCACCTCTTCCATGAAGGGCATCAGGACGCCGGTGCGGGCCTTGACGGCAGCGCGTTCGTCAGCTGGCAGATCATCGAAACCTTCGTGCCAGGTGCATTCGGTGGCTGGGCCGTAGGTTTCGGTCAGGCCATAAACCTGGGTGACGTTGAAACCCAGCGGCTCGATGGCTGCCAGCGTGGCGGCGGCGGGGGGCGCCCCCGCGGTGAACACCTCGACCGTGTGGTCAAACGGCAGGCGCTCATCGTCATGGGCGTTGATGATCGTGTTCAAGACGATGGGCGCGCCACCGAAATGGGTGGCTTTTTCCTGCGCGATCGCCCGGTAGATGCCCTGTGCCGTGATGTCGCGCAGGCAGATCACCACACCCCCCATGAGCGGGATCATCCAGGGGTGGCACCAGGCGTTGCAGTGAAACATCGGCACGATTGTCAGATAGCGCGGATAAAGGACCATACGCCAGCTGATCACCTGCCCCATGGCGGCCAGATAAGCCCCCCGGTGGTGATAGACCACGCCTTTGGGCCGCCCGGTTGTTCCAGAAGTGTAGTTCAGCGCCAGGCTTTCCCATTCGTCCTGCGGCATGTGCCAGTTAAAGCCAGGATCGCCCGTGGCAATGAAATCTTCATAGGTCTCATGACGGCCGGTGGCGGGGATGCCCGCCTCTGAATCCGGCACTTCGATCAGGCGGGGTGGCGGGTTGCGCCCTTCAACGGCCGCTTCGGTCAGCGCAACCAGCGCGCTGTCGACCAGCACCACCTTCGCGCCACCGTGATCAAGGATATAGCGCACCGTATCGGTATCAAGCCGGGTGTTGATGGCATTGAGTACGGCGCCGCAGGCCGGAACGCCGAAATGGGCCTCGGCATGGGGCGGCACATTGGGCAGGAGCGTTGCCACCACCTCACCCGGTTTCACCCCGGCGCGGGCCAGCGCCGAGGCCAGTTGCGACACGCGCCGTGCATATTCGGCATAGCTGCACCGGGTCTGGCCATAGACCAGTGCCTCGCGCCCGGCAAAGACATCAGCGGCACGTTTCAGAAAGGAAAGTGGCGTAAGCGGCACATGGTTGGCTGCGCATTTCTCCAACCCCGTTTCATCATCCAGCCAGCCCATGCGATCCCCCCCTTGCAACTTCGCGCTGCTTCAGTCAGCCATATTGCTGGCACAACTCCCTCAAGCACAAGAAAGAATAATGCCATGCGTGCTGGAATTGAGAACCGGACTCTCGCGGCACTGGCTGCAATTCTGGGCTATGCGGTGCTGATCGGTTTCACGGACAACTTTGTGCAGGTGATCGCCAGGGAGGCCGGGCTGTGGCAGTTCAACTTCCTGCGCAGCTGTATCGCGGCATTGCTGTTTGCGCTGGTGATGGCACCGCTGGGCTTGCGTTTGCGCCCCGTGAATCCGGCTGCGGTCGTGGCGCGATCGGTGGTGCATGGGGGCGCACTGTTGATCTATTTCGGCTGTCTGGCCTTCATGACCGTTGCGCAGGCAGCGGCGGGGCTTTTCACCGCACCCATCTGGGTGCTGCTGATCGGGCGCATTGTCTATGGCCACGCGCTGGGGCCGGTGCGGGTGGTGTCGGTGGTGGTGGGGTTTGTGGGCGTGATGCTGGTGCTGAAGCCCGGCTCCGAGCAGCCGCTTGGCTGGATCAGCTTTCTGCCGGTCGTGGCGGGAATGCTTTATGCGTTGGGAAACATTGCAACACGCGAGTGGTGCGCAAGGGAATCGGCAGCAGGGCTGACTCTGGGATTCTTTCTGGCGCTGGGGTTCGCGGGGCTGGTGGGGCTGGCGGTGTTGGCCGTCTTTCCGCAGGCGCCGGTGGCAGGGGCTGACGGGTTCATCCTGCGCGGCTGGGTTGCACCCTCGGCGACATTCTGGTTCTGGACAACGGTGCAGGCTGCGGGGTCGATGCTGGGCGTTGGCCTGATGGTGCGCGCCTATCAGCTCGCCGAAGCCAACCGTGTGTCGATCTTTGAATACGTCATCTTGCCGGTGTCGGCGTTGTGGGGCTGGGTGCTGTGGGGAGAGGTCATCACCTGGGGAGCCGCGCTGGGAATCGCCCTGATCTTTGTTGCAGGAGCGATGATAGCAGCGCGTGCGCCTAATTGATTCGGCCCGCAAGGCAGTGAACAAACGGTTTTGAATAACCAGGAGCGTTTCGGTTTTGGAAACGGATCGCTCGCGAATTGCAAATTTCGGTTTCTATAGCATGGATAGTTGCGCGCCTATTGACGCATTGATGTCAGAATTGGTGTCAGTGGGTGGTGATTGTGGCTTTTTATGAAAATTGAACACAAGAATCACCAACAAAATTCCTTAAACTTCTCCTTCTTTCGCCATGCCATAGGTGTTGATTAGGGTCATCGAACGTACAGGGCCGTTCACGAAAGGAATGAACCATGTTGCATGACTGGGTAGGTAGCGCAAAAGTAGGGAAGCCATTTGCTTCCTTTTCGATCTCTGGTCGCGGCGATGTCTGGCCTAACGAAGACCTGGACACACCGACCGTGCCGGGCATGAGCGATTTCGATGCGATTGCCGAAGGCATGATCGCCGGCACTCTGGTGGCCACCGATATGGGCTGGCAGCCGGTCGAAGATTTGCAGGCCGGTGACCGTGTGGTGACTTTTGATAACGGGATGCGACCGTTGAAAGCCGTGGGCATCAGCACGCTGTGGACCGCAGCCAACCAGGCGCCGCGCGCTGTCTGGCCGCTTCTGGTGCCGGAACGCGCGCTCGGAAACCGGACCGCGCTGACGCTTCTGCCTGAACAGGCCGTGCTGATTGAATCCGACGAGGCAGAGGCAATGTTCGGCGATCCGTTCACGCTGGTGAGCGCGGCCTCGCTGGAGGGCTACAAGGGCATCACCCGCGTGCCGCCAAGCCGCGAAATGAAGATTGTCACGTTGCAATTCGCCGAGGAAGAAGTTGTCTATGCCAATGGCACGACGCTTGTACATTGCCCCAACGGGCGGCCGGGCAAGGTGACCTCGGCTGAAGAGATGATGAGCTTTGGCGACAACGGTCAGTATTTCCGCCTGCCGCGCGCGCAAAGCGAAATGCTGATGATGGCACTGCGCAACGAATAACCGGGGCCGATTCCGGCCCGTGACCCCTGTCATAGAAAAAAGCCCGGCGCGTGATGCGCCGGGCTTTCCTTGTCAAGTCAGGCATGCGCCCTTGCGGGTTCAGGCCGCTGCTGCTGCTCCGGCGCGGCCATAAAAGGTTTCCCCCTTGGCGGCCATGTCGCGCAGCATCCGCGGAGCCTTGAAGCGGGGGCCGAAGCGGGCCTCAAGGTCATCGCAGATCTCCACTGCCCGTGCGGCACCAAGGATATCCAGCCAGGAAAACGGCCCGCCCGACCAAGGCGCAAAGCCCCAGCCCAGAATGGCACCGACATCGCCTTCGCGGATATCTTCCAGCACGCCTTCTTCCAGCGCGCGCACCGCTTCCAGCACCTGCGCCATCATCAGACGGTTCTTGACCTCGGCCAGATCTGGCTGTTCCTCCAGCCGCCCGAACCGATCGGCCAGACCCTTCCAGTAACCCAGCCGTTTGCCCGCCTCATCGTAATCGAAGAATCCTGCGTTCGATTTGCGGCCAAGGCGGCCTTCATCGACCATCCAGAACACCACTTCGTCCACGGCGTCATCAGGATAGGCATTGCCCATCGCGGCCTTGGTCGCCTTGGCGATCTTGGCACCCAGATCAAGCGAGGTTTCGTCAACCAGTTGCAGCGGCCCAACCGGGAAACCCAGCAGGCGCGCGGCATTGTCCACCAGTGCCGGGGCCGTGCCCTCCTTCACCAGCCGCATCCCTTCGTTGATATAGGGGATGATGCAACGGTTGGCGTAGAAGAAGCGCGCGTCATTCACCACGATCGGCGTCTTGCGGATCTGGCGCACATAGTCCAGCGACTTGGCCACAGCGCGATCACCGGTCTTTTCACCTTTGATGATCTCGACCAGAAGCATCTTGTCCACCGGGCTGAAGAAGTGGATGCCGATGAACTGTTCCGGCCGCGCGCTGGCCTTGGCCAGTTCGCTGATTGGCAGTGTCGAGGTGTTGGAGGCATAGATCGCTGTGTCAGGGATGACGGCTTCGGCCTTTTTCGTGACCTCGGCTTTGACGCCCATATCCTCGAACACGGCTTCGATGATCAGGTCGCACCCGTCAAGCGCGGCGTAATCAGTGGTGGCGTTGATCCGGCCCAGCACTTCGGCCTTCTTCTCCTCCGTCACCTTCTTGCGCTTGATGCCCTTGTCCAGAATGCCGGTCGAATAGGCCTTGCCCTTTTCGGCGGCTTCCTGGCTGGCGTCGATCAACACCACCTCGATCCCGGCATTGGCCGAGACATAGGCGATGCCCGCACCCATCATGCCGGCGCCCAGAACGCCCACCTTCTTTACCCGCTCATCAGGCACGTCCGGCCGGTTCGCGCCCTTCTCGAGCGCCTGCTTGTTGACGAAAAGCGAACGCACCATGGCCCCCGAAGAGGGGTTCATCAGAAGATTGGTGAAGTAGCGCGCCTCGATCTTCAGCGCCGTGTCAAAGGGCACCTGCAATCCCTCATAGACGGCCGACAACAGAGCCTTTGCCGCCGGATAGACGCCAAAGGTCTTGGAATGCACCATGGCCGAGGCACCTACGAAGGTCATGTAACCCGCCGGATGATAGGGCGCACCGCCGGGCACCTTGTAGCCCTTGGCATCCCAGGGTTTCACCAGATCGGCATCTTTTGCCCCCAGCACCCATTCACGCGCGCGCGCCATCAGTTGATCGGGCGCGACGACCTCATCGATGATGCCTGCCGCCTTCGATTTTTGCGGGTCGACCGATTTGCCCTCCAGAAGGAACGGCGAGGCTGCCATCGCCCCCAGCTTGAACGCCAGCCGGATGGTGCCGCCGCCGCCGGGGAACAGGCCGACCATGATTTCCGGCAGGCCAATCCGTGCCTTCGGGTTGTCGGCGGCGATGATGCGGTGACAGGCCAACGGCAGTTCAAGCCCGATACCCATGGCCGTTCCCGGCAGCGCCGCAATGATCGGCTTGCCACCCTTCAGCGTCTTGGGGTCCATGCCCGCGCGTTCGATCTTGCGCAGCATCCTGTGGGTGGCCATGACGCCGTCAAAGATGCCCTGCGCCGGGTTGTCGCCCGCCTGGTCGCGCATTTCGGCCAGCACATTCAGGTCCATCCCGCCTGCAAAATCGTCCTTGCCGCTGGTGATGATCGCGCCCTTGACAGCGGGGTCGGACAACACCTTGTCAATGCAGGCGTCAAGCTCGCGCAAGCCCTGAAAGGACATGACGTTCATTGACTTTCCGGGCACGTCCCAGGTGATGGTGGCAATGCCGTCCGCGTCGGTGGAATAGTGAAACTCGGTCATTCTCTGCCTCCTCAAACCCGCTCGATGATCGTTGCCGCGCCCATGCCGGACCCGATGCAAAGGGTGGCCAGACCGGTGCCTTTACCGGTGCGCTCCAGTTCATCAAGGAGCGTGCCCAGGATGATGGCACCGGTTGCGCCCAGCGGATGGCCCATGGCGATGGAGCCGCCGTTGACATTGACTTTGGCATGATCGACGCCGAAGGCCTGCTCAAAACGCATCACGACCGAGGCAAAGGCCTCGTTCACTTCGAACAGATCGATGTCATCAATCGACATGCCGCTTTCGCGTAGAATTTTTTCGGTCACCGGCACCGGGCCTGTCAGCATGATGGTGGGATCGGTGCCGATCTTGGCGGTGGCACGGATGCGCGCGCGGGGCTTCAGCCCGTACTTCTCGCCAAATTCCTTGTTGCCGATCAACACGGCAGCAGCACCATCAACAATACCCGAGCTGTTGCCGGCATGGTGGATATGCTCGATCCGCTCCAACTCGGGATATTTCATCAGCGCGACCTTGTCGAAACCCGGCATGACCTCGCCCATATCCTTGAACGAAGGCTTAAGCCCGCCAAGGCTTTGCATATCGGTTTCCGGGCGCATGAATTCGTCACGGTCCAGAATGGTCAGGCCGTTGATATCCTTGACGGTGATGACCGACCGCGCAAAATGGCCCGCATCCCAGGCCGCTTTGGCCCGGCGCTGGCTTTCCACGGCCATGGCATCGGCCTGATCGCGGGTGAAGCCGAACTTCGTGGCGATGATGTCCGCCGAAATGCCCTGGGGAACAAAGTAATTGTCAAAGGCGATCTGCGGGTCGACGGCAATCGCGCCCCCATCCGAACCCATGGGAACCCGGCTCATGCATTCCACACCGCCCGAGACATAGGCCATGCCCGCCCCGCCGCGCACCTGGTTGGCGGCAAGGTTCACAGCCTCAAGGCCCGAGGCGCAGAAACGGTTCACGCTCAGCCCCGGAACGCTTTCGGCGAAGTCCGATGCCAGAACGGCGGTGCGCGCAAGGCAGGCACCCTGCTCACCCACCTGGGTGACATTGCCCCAGATGACATCCTCGATGGCGGTGGTGTCCAGATCGGAACGCTCCTTGATCGCGTTCAGTGCGATGGCGGACAGGCGCGCGGCGGTCACCTCGTGGAGGCTGCCGTCCTTGCGACCCTTGCCGCGCACCGTGCGGCAGGCGTCATAGATATAGGCGTCGGTCATTGGTTTCTCCTTCGTTCAGATGCGGTCTGCGGGTGAGCCGGGCATCAGGTCATAGGGGTGTTTCCATCCGGGCAGAGCGCTGAGCCGCGCGAGCCAGGCATCCAGATGCGGCCAGTCGGTGCGGTCGAAACCGAACGGCTCGGGGTAATAAAGATATCCGCAACAAGCCGTATCGGCGATGGATGGGGCACCGCCCACGATCCAGTCGCGCCCGTCAAGATGGTTGTTCAGCGTAGCATATGCCGCTTTCAACCGGCCCTGCAGAAAGCCGATAACGGCAGCGGGGCGTTTGTCTTCGGGCAGGAAATTGGCCAGGAAACGCGTCATTCCAGCCTGACCTGACAGCTTGTGATTGTCCCACAAGAGCCAGCGCAATACCTCCGGATCGTCGACGCCCTTCATCTTTCCGGTTCGTGCGGCGATATGCTGCTGGATCACGCCTGACTGGGCGAAAACCAGATCGCCCTCCACCAGAACCGGTACCTCACCCATTGGGTTCAGCGCGCGAAATTCCGGGCCGCGCGTCTCGCCATTGAAGAAATCGACATGGCGCGGGGTCCAGTCGTAGCCGCAAAGCTGCATCGTCAGTGCCGCCTTGTAGGCATTCCCCGATTCGCCAAAACAATAAAGCGTTGCAGTCATTGCACCCTCCCTTTCACCGTGTCGCCCGTGGGCGCGTCGAAATTTGCGTATTTTTGGCAAGATGAAGGGGCGCGTTCAGGCTTCATTAACCAACGACCGGTAAGCTGATCGGTGCGGTACAGGCTGGCGAGCCGATGACCGCGCAAGGTGAAGCCACCCCGACCCGCCCGAGAGCGCAATGCACAGGCGGGAAGGGGTGTGCCGTGTTGTGTCTGCGCCCTTTCATCTTGCCCCAAATACGCACGGGGGGATCCAAGGGGGGCGCGTGCGCTCCCCTTGGCGGGGGAGCGCGAGGGGCGAGAAGCCCCTCGCACCCCCGCCCAACAGGAGGCGAAGGATCCAAGATTCTTCGTACGACTGGCGGGAGCCTCGACAGGATTCAAAGCGACCTCCCGATCAGTTCCTTCATGATCTCGTTGGTGCCGCCATAGATGCGCTGCACCCGCGCGTCGGTCCACATCTCGGCCACTGCATATTCCGTCATGAAGCCATAGCCGCCGTGCAACTGCACGCATTCGTCGATCACCGAACATTGCAGATCGGTCAGCCAGTATTTACACATCGCGGCCATTTCGACCGTCAGTTCGCCTTTCAGATGCGCCACGATACAGCTGTCGAGAAACGCGCGCGCCACGGCCGCGTTGGTCTTGCATTCGGCCAGTTTGAAGCGGGTGTTCTGGAAGTTGATGATCGGCTGGCCAAAGGCCTCGCGTTCCTTGCAATAGGCGATCGTGCGCTCCACCGCGCCCTCGATCGCTCCCACCGCGCCGCAACCGATGATCAGCCTCTCCTGCGGCAGTTGCTGCATCATCTGGTAAAAACCCATCCCCTCCTGCCCGCCGAGGATGTTTTCGGGCGGCACCGGAACGTCGTCAAAGAACAGCTCCGACGTATCGGCGGCCTTCAGCCCCACCTTGTCGAGGTTGCGCCCGCGCCGAAAACCCTCGGCCCCTTCGGTTTCCACCACCACTAGCGACATGCCCTTGGCCTTGGCGTTGGGGTCGGTCTTGGCGGCGACGATGATCAGGTTGGCGTGCTGGCCGTTGGTAATGAAGGTTTTCGAGCCGTTGAGGCGGTAGACATTGCCATCGCGCACGGCGCGGGTTTTCAGGTTCTGCACGTCCGAGCCGCCCGAGGGCTCGGTCATCGCCAGCGCGCCGACAATCTCGCCGGTCGCCATTTTCGGCAGCCAGCGCTTTTTCTGCTCTTCGGTGCCATAGGCAAGGATGTAATGCGCCACGATGCCCGAATGGATAGCGTTGCCCCAGCTGGACAGGTTCTGGCGCGGGGCCTCCATATAGATCACCGCCTCATGGCCGAAATCGCCACCCGCGCCGCCGTATTCCTCAGGAATTGACGCGCACAACAGGCCCATTTCGCCTGCCTGATTCCAGCTCTCGCGGTCCATCTCGCCCTGATTGCGCCAGCGCTCAAACTGCGGCATCCACTTTTCGGTGATGAAGCTGCGGGCCATCTCTTCGAGCATCCTGTGCTCGTCGGTCATCCAGGGCGATGCGATCAGTGGAAATGTCATGCTGCGGTCCCTCCCAAGACCTGTCTGCGGCCTGTCAGCGCTTGCGCGCCTCCAGTTCGGAATTAAAAATTCTCAACCTTTGCTCCAGGTTTTCCCGGTGAGTTACGCTTTCAAAATGTTCAAAAAGAAACGAAAGCGCCTCGCCTTCGTCCAACCCGGCCTCTTGCGCGAAACGCTTCAGGCGGCGGTAGCCGTCTTCAGACATGGCGACGGGGAAGCGGCGGGTCAGGCGCAGGCGTTTGGGCATTCCCGGTCTCCTTGGGGTTTCGCGCCGCGCCCCCGGTAAAGGGCGCGGCGCGTCTGTCAGAAAGCTTCGGCGGGCAGGGCCATCACCGTATCGGCGCCTGACTGGATTCGCGCCAGATGCATCCCGGTGGCGGGCAGGTGGCGTGCCATATAGTAGCGCCCCGTCGCCAGCTTCGTCTCGTAAAACGCGGTGTCGTCGGAGCCGGCATCCAGGGCATTCTGCGCGGCAAGGCCCATGCGCGCCCACATCAGGCCCAGGCAAACATGACCGAAAAGGTGCATGAAGTCACTGGAACCTGCCAGTGCGGCATTCGGGTTCTTCATGCCGTTTTGCATGAAATACATCATCGCTGTTTGCAGGTCTTTCGAGGCAGCTTTCAGTGGATCGAGGAAATCGGCTTTCAGCGCTTCGTGCTCCTCATTTTCCTTGATAAAGCCCTTGACCATTTCAAAGAAGGCCATTGCCGGTTTGCCGCCCTCGGCCGCCAGTTTGCGGCCCACCAGGTCAAGCGCCTGCACCCCGTTCGCGCCTTCATAGATCATGGCGATCCGGGCGTCGCGGACGAACTGGGACATGCCCCATTCCTCGATATAGCCATGCCCGCCATAGACCTGCTGGGCCTGTACCGCCATTTCGAATCCTTTGTCGGTCTGGAACCCCTTGATGACCGGGGTCAGCAGCGAAATCAGCCCATCGGCCTCCTTGTCGCCCAGCCGGTGCGCGCGGTCGATCAGATGCGCCCCCCAGAAGGTGAAGGCGCGCGCGCCCTCGACAAAGCTTTTCTGGTCCATCAGGCTGCGGCGGATATCGGGATGCACGATCAGCGGGTCGGCCGGGCCGTCCTTGTTCACAGCGCCGGTCACGGCGCGGCCTTGCAGACGGTCACGCGCATAGGCGACCGCGTTCTGATAGGCGGCCTCGGCCTGGGCATAGCCTTGCAGGCCCACGCCAAGCCGCGCCTCGTTCATCATCACGAACATGGCGCGCATGCCCTTGTGCAGCTCACCAACCAGCCAGCCGCGCGCGCCGTCATAGTTCAGCACGCAGGTGGCGTTGCCGTGAATGCCCATCTTTTCTTCGATGCTGCCGACGGTGACGCCATTGCGCTCGCCCGGCGTGCCATCGTCCTTGATCACGTATTTCGGCACCACGAACAGGCTGATCCCCTTGGTGCCCTCACCCCCGCCCGGGGCCTTCGCCAGCACCAGATGGATGATGTTTTCGGCCATGTCATGGTCGCCCGCCGAGATGAAGATCTTCTGGCCGCTGATCAGATAGCTGCCATCGTCCTGCGGGTCGGCCTTGGTGCGGATCATGCCCAGATCGGTGCCGCAATGCGGCTCGGTCAGGTTCATGGTGCCGGTCCATTCCATCGACACCATTTTCGGAAGATATGTGGCCTTCTGTTCATCTGTCCCGTGCGAGAGCAGCGCGTTGATCGCGCCGTGGGTCAGGCCCTGGTACATGTTCAGCGCCATGTTGGCCGAGCAGAACACCTCGCCCACAGCGCAACCCATGACATAGGGCAGGTTCTGGCCGCCGAATTCCTCGGGCAGGTCCAGCCCGTTCCAGCCGCCTTCCTTGACGGCCTCGAACGCGTCCTTGAAGCCCTTGGGCGTGTAAACAATGCCGTTTTCCAGCTTACAGCCTTCGATATCGCCCGATGCGTTCAGGGGGGCCAGAACGTCGGTTGCCAGTTTCCCGGCTTCGTCCAGAATGGCGGCGGTGAAATCGCGTTCAAGTTCGTCATAGCCGGGAATGCCGGTTTCGGTGGCTTTCAGCATGTCGTGCAGGATGAACTGCATATCCTTGGTGGGGGCGTTATAGAGGGGCATCTGCTTCTCCATTGTGCGCAAAAGGGGCGCGCTTGGTGTGTCCGGCCTTGAGGCGGTGGTTTGTTCCGGCGGATTACTCGGCGGCGGGCCGGCGGAACGAGGCGATTACCTCGGCGCCCCATTCCAGTTGTCCGCGCAATTCCTCGATCGCTTCGTTCAGCTCGTCGCGCTGGCGTTCCATCTGTGCCAGCCGTTCGCGCGCGACCTCGTAAGTGCGCGTGAGTTGCTCTTCCTGGGCGTCGCCCCGGTCATAGAGGTCCAGAAGCTGGCGCATCTCTTCCAGACTGAAGCCGAATCGCTTGCCGCGCAGGATCAGCTTCAGGCGCCCGCGGTCGCGCCGGGAATAGAACCGGGTCTGCCCCTTGCGCAGGGGAAAGATCAGTTCTTTCGCTTCATAGAAACGCAGGGTGCGCGGCGTTACATCGAACGCGTCGCACATCTGCCGGATTGTCATCAATTCGCTTTTCATACGATACCTCGACAGGCTGGCCCGGTCGGCAATGTGTCGCCATTGACCTGACGTCCATTTAGGTCACGAATGCGAAGCTATCAGCAAAGTTGACGTAAACGTAAGGCTCTACGTGGCGTCATCTCCTGTTCGTGACGCAGGGTCGCGCATAGGCCGGGCAGGGTCGCCGCGCCTCAGCTCTCGATGTCGCCATCTTGCAGATACTGAACGGCTTCGTCGCGCAAGGCGCGCAGTTCCTCGATCGTGTGGCCCAGTTCCTCGCGCTGGCGCGTCAGCTCTTTCAGCTGGCGGTTGGCACCTTCGATCCAGGATTCCATCTGCGGTCGGGTGCCCTTTGTTTCATAGATCATCAGCCATTGGCGGATACCCTCAAGGCTGAAACCAAACCGGCGACCGCGCAGGATAAGTGTCATGCGGGCAACCTCGCGCGGGCCGTAAAGCCGGTTGCGACCGTCCTTCTCTGGGCGCAGAAGCTCGATATACTCATAGTACCGCAAGGTTCGTGGCGTCACGTCAAAACGGGCGCACATTTCCTTGAAGGTCAGCTTCCGCGCGCTCATCGCGCTCCTCCTGGCGTCATGAACGCCGCCAGCCTATGCGCTTCATGCCGCAGGTGCAACAAGCCCCGGGGGTTTAACGAAGAAATCCTTTGACGGGCCACCGCAAGCGCTGTCATAACCCGTCCGGTCGCCGCGCCGATTGGCCCCGCGCGGGCTGCGGCACCGTCAGCGAACCGAAGGAAAGCGCATGTCAGATCCCAATCCCGCACAGCGGTTTGTCGAAGCCATTCCCCATGCCAGGGCGCTGGGAATGCAGCTGGAAACGATTGGTGACGGCAAGGCTGTCATGTCGATGCCCTATGACACGCGGTTTATCGGCGATCCGGCGACCGGGGTGATAAGCGGAGGCGCGGTTTCAGCGCTGATGGATACCTGCTGTGGTGCTGCGGTGCTGTCGTCGCCCGGTTCAAGCGCGACGGCCACGCTTGACCTACGTATCGAATACATGCGCGCCGCGCGCCCCGGCGAGCGGATCATCGCCCGCGCCGAGTGTTTCCACGCCACCCGCACCGTGGCCTTCGTCAGGGCGGTGGCGCATGATGAAAGCAGTCATGCCGAGGATGGCCTTCCGGTCGCCACGGCCACCGGCGCCTTCACGCTGGATACCTCGGCCAGAAGGTCGCGCAGTAAGAAGAGCACGCCGGAGGGGGCAAGATGAGCCGCTCGCGCACCGAACCCGTTCAAGTGATCAAGCAGCGCCGCGACAAGGCGCTTGCCGCGCTGGTCGGCGGCATTCCCTACGGCCAGTTTCTGGGCATCAGTTTTGACAGGCGCGGCGACGAGCTTACGGCGCTGTTGCCCTTTGACGAAAAGCTGATCGGCAACCCCTTTCTGCCCGCGCTGCATGGCGGCGTGACCTCGGCTTTCCTGGAGATCACGGCGATTATCGAACTGAGCTGGTCGATGCTCTGGGAAGAGATGGAAAGCGGCAAGCTGGACCCGCAGAAACTGGATTCAAGCCATCTGCCGCGCCTGCCGAAAACCATCGATTTCACCGTCGATTATCTGCGGTCGGGTCTGCCGCGCGACGCCTATGCGCGCGCCCGCGTCAACCGTTCGGGGCGTCGCTATGCCTCGGTCCATGTCGAAACCTGGCAGGACAACCGGTCACGGATCTTTGCCCAGGCGACCGGTCATTTCCTGATTCCCAGCCGCGATAACAACCACGAAAACGCAGGATAGGAACCGTGGAGGCTCTGACCAACCGGCGCGTCCTGCGGATTGCGCTGCCGATCGTGTTGGCCAATGTCACCGTGCCGCTGATCGGGCTGGTCGATACGGCGGTGGTGGGCCAACTGGGGCAGGCCGCACCCATTGGCGCGGTTGGATTGGGCGCGGTCATTCTGGCTGCCGTTTACTGGATTTTCGGCTTTCTGCGCATGGGCACCACCGGCCTGACCGCGCAGGCCTTTGGCGCGGGGGATATGGCCGAGACCGGCGCGATCCTCAAGCGTGGTCTGTTGATCGCCGGTGCTGCGGGGCTGACACTGATTGCACTTCAGGCACCGTTTCTGTGGGGCGCGTTCTACCTGGCACCCGCCAGCGATGCGGTCGAGGATCTGACCCGCTCCTATCTGGCGATCCGCATCTATGGAGCCCCCGCCACCATCGCCCTTTACGCGCTGACCGGCTGGCTGATCGCGTTGGAGCGAACCCGCGGCGTTCTGGCGGTGCAACTGGTGATCAACCTCATCAATGTGGGTCTGGATCTGTGGTTCGTGCTGGGGCTGGACTGGGGGGTAGAGGGGGTGGCGGCGGCCTCGCTGGTGGCGGAATACACGGGGCTGGCGCTGGCGTTGTGGCTGTGTCGCGCGGCCTTCACCGGCCCTCAGGGCCGGGTGTTCCACGGGCCGCGCCTGCGGCGCATGGCCTCGGTCAATGGCGATATCATGTTGCGCTCGGTGCTGTTGCAGGGCTCTTTCACCAGTTTCGTCTTTCTGGCGGCGGGCAAGGGCGACACCACTCTGGCGGCCAATCAGATTTTGTTGCAGTTCCTTGAGGTGATGGCCTATCTGCTGGACGGCTTCGCCTTTTCCGCCGAAACGCTGGTGGGGCAGGCGGTGGGCGCGCGCCGGTTGGTGGCGCTGAAACGCTCCGTGCGGCTGACCAGCGCCTGGGGCCTGGGCGGCGCGGTGGCAATGGGGGCGGGCTTTGCACTGGTCGGACCGGTGGCGATTGATGTGATGACCACAGCCCCGGAGGTGCGTGAAGCCGCGCGCGTCTATCTGCCGTGGGTGGTCGCCGCGCCCGTGATCAGTATTGCCAGCTATATGCTGGACGGCGTTTTCATCGGCGCCACCCGCACGCGCGAGATGCTGAAGGCGATGGCGGTATCTGTCGGGGTCTATGTGCTGGCGCTCTGGGTCTTCCGGGGCTGGGACAATCATGGCCTCTGGGCTGCGCTGATGGTGCTGAACGCCACGCGCGGGGTGACGATGGCGCTGTTCTATCCCAGAATACCCGCAAGTCTGAAGGAGGCTACATGACCGGGCCCGATGGCGTATCAATCACCCCTGCCGAGGTGGAGGCCCTGTTCACCCGCTCGGACGGCAGCTACTTCTTCGCCCGCTGGGGGCGGCCGATCGTTCCGGTGGTGTTCGGTGTCGATGATACGACCTTGCCGGTGATCAAGGGCGCGGTCGAGGCAGTGGTCGCGCTCGCCGGACACCAGCTGTCCGAGACTGACCCCGAAATGGGCGCCAACCTCATGATGTTCTTCTTTCGCGAGTGGGACGAGTTACTGGCGGTGCCTGATCTGGTGCAGCTGGTCGAGGGGCTGGGGCCGATGGTGGCCGGCCTCAAGGCGCGCGGGGCCAACCAGTATCGCCACTTTCGTTTCGATGCCGATGGGTCGATCCGTGCGGCTTTTGTCTTTGTGCGCATGGATGCAGCGCTTGCCGATTTGCCCGCCGCCGATCTGGCGCTGGTCCAGGCGGTGCAGGTGATCGTGCTGTGGTCGGACCGCGCCTTTGCCAGGTGCTCGCCGGTGGCGCGTGCGGGCGGCGCAGGGGATGAGGCAGGCGGAGTAATGGTGCTGCGCCCCGAACTGGCGGCGCTGATCCGGGCAGGCTACGATCCGGTCATGCCAGCCGTTGCGCGCGACGCCAGTCATGCGCTGCGACTCGCGGCCCGGATAGGCTGAGCCGATGCGACCGCGGGCAACCGGGGAAAGGCGTTTGCAAACGCCTTGCAACGGCCTTGCAAGGCCGTTTCTCCGCCACGTTGAAAGGGGCGCGCCATGATCCATCGCTTCACGCTTCGCATCTACTACGAGGATACCGACCTCGCCGGGATCGTCTATTACGCGAACTACCTGAAGTTCATCGAGCGCGCGCGGACGGAATGGGTGCGCGAACTGGGCATCGATCAGCTTGCCCTGAAGCGCGAGACCGGGCGGGTTTTTGCCGTTCGCCGGATCGAGGCCGACTATCTTGCTCCGGCATGTTTCGATGACGTGATCGAAGTGCACAGCTCGCCCATTGCGATAAGTTCGGCACGGATCACCCTGCGCCAGGAAATTTTTCGTTCTGAAACAAGGCTTTTCAGTGCGCTTGCAACCCTCGTTTGCCTTGATGCGAAGGGCAGGCCGCAGCGTTTGCCGCAGGCATTGTCCGCGCTGGCTGACACATTGCAGGGCTGAGCGTCACAATCTCGTGGTTTCATTGGTGTTCGGCTTGGAAAGCGGCTAGAATCAGCGCTAATGGCGGCGAATTCTGACAAGCCCGCCCCGACGATCGAGCAGGACCAAGGACAATGGACACGACGACACTTGCCGCCGCGAGCGATATCGATTTCTCGCTTCTGGCGCTTTTCGCACGCGCTACACCGACCGTCAAACTGGTGATGATCATACTGATTCTCGCCTCGTTCTGGTCCTGGGCTATCATCATCCAGAAGCATCTCGTCTTTCGCCGGGCCCGCAGGCATGCGGCGGTGTTTGACGCGGCCTTCTGGTCGGGCGAGCCGCTGGACGAGCTTTACAGCCGCATCGGTCCTACCCCTGCCAGCGCGCCCGAACGGGTGTTCGCTGCGGGCATGGCAGAGTGGCAGCGATCGCACCGGCAGGACGGTGCGCTGATCCCCGGCGCGGCGCAACGCATCGACCGGTCAATGGATGTCGCCATCGGCCGCGAGGCACGCGAGCTCAATCAGGGGCTGACCTTCCTTGCCTCGGTCGGTTCGGCCAGCCCGTTCATCGGGCTTTTTGGCACCGTCTGGGGTATCAAACACGCTTTTGAGGAAATCGCGCTGGCGCAGTCAACCAACCTGGCCGTCGTGGCGCCCGGTATTGCCGAGGCGCTTCTGGCTACCGGCCTGGGCCTGCTGGCCGCAATTCCGGCGACGATCTTCTATAACAAGCTGTCCGATGACAGCGACGAGATCTCCAGCGGGTTCGAGCAGTTCGCCGACGAGTTCGGCACCCTTCTGTCGCGCAACCTGGACGGCTGAGATGGGCGCGCAACTGATGAAACGGCAGGGCGGATCGGGCACGCGGCGGCGGCGCCAGCGTGGCGGTGCGCGGATGTCCGAAATCAACGTGACGCCCTTTGTCGATGTCATGCTGGTGCTGCTGATCATCTTCATGGTCGCCGCCCCCATGCTGACCGTCGGCGTGCCGATCGAGCTGCCGCGCACCTCGGCCGGCGCGCTGCCCTCGGAACAGGAAGAGCCGCTGAGCGTTACCTTGACGGCCGATGGGCTGGTGATGGTGCAGGATACACAGGTGGCCGCCGACGATCTGATCCCGCGGTTGCGGGCCATTGCCGCCGAGCGGCGTGACGACAAGGTGTTTTTGCGGGCGGATGGCGCCATTCCCTATGAGCGGGTGGTGCAGGTGATGGGCGCGCTCAATGCCGGCGGGTTTCGTAACATCGGTCTGGTGACCGAAAGCGGTGGGCCCGGCTTCGGGGCTGATCGCAGTCAATAAGCGCGCGGGTTGGGTGCGGACAATGAAGGGCGCGATGAACACGGGGCACAAGGTCTCTGCGGTACTGCATGGCGGGCTGATCCTCTGGGTCATGCTGTTCGACCTGTTTTCCGCGCCGGATCGTGACATGACACCGGCAGTGGCCGATGTGTCGCTGGTCACGGCCGAGGAGTTTGCCGCACTCAGCCAGCCGCGTGCCGCAGCGCCTGCGCCTGCGCCTGAACCGGCGCCCCCACCGCCGCGGCCCGCACCGACGCCGCCACCTCCTCCCGAACCGGAACCTGTGCCCCAACCGGCTGCGCCCGTGACGCCGCCTGAACCCGCGCCCGCACCAGAGCCGGCCCCCGCGCCAGAGCCGCCACAGGCAGAAGTGATCGCCCCGACGCCGACGCCGGACGCAAGCCTGCGCCCCATCCAGCGGCCGGCTGAGCGCGTGGCTCCGACGCCTGCGCCCACGCCTGAACCGGACGTGGCCATCGCTCGGCGTGAGCAGGCAGCCGCCGAACCGGATGAACAGGCCGATCCAGCCGAGGCGCCGCCCGCGCAGGAGGAAACCCAGCGCGCCGCCGCCGCGACCGAAACCGTGACCGAGGCCACCCGCATCAGCGAAGACGAGGCCCCGCGGCGCACCGCCACCGCACCAGAGGTCAGCATGCGCCCGCGGGCGCGCCCCGATCGGCCAGCCGAGCAGATCGCCGCCGCCCGGCCCGATCCGGCACCGCAGCAGCAGACCCCACCCGCGCAACCTGCGCCGCCGCAAACCCAGACCCCGGCCCCTGCCCAACCCACCGGCCCCAGTTCGGACGCGATTGCCGATGCCTTGGCCGCCGCGCTGGCCGATGAACCCGTGCCCGGCGATGGGTTTGAAGACGGGCCAATGATCAGCCAGGCCGATATCGACGGGTTGCGCCTGGCGGTCGAGGAGTGCTGGAATGTCGGCATCCTGTCTTCGGACGCGCTTCAGGTGGTTGTGACCATCGGCTTCGAGATGTCGCCTGATGCGCGCCCGATCCCCGGCACGATTCGTCTGGTCGAGGCGCAGGGCGGCGGGCAGGCCGCACAGATGACCGCTTTCGAGGCCGGTCGCCGTGCCATCGAAGAATGT
>ERZ869909.383-NODE-383-length-56042-cov-281.513857_pt1 | contig 56042 bp, 46 predicted proteins | sample MGYA00520892_ERZ869909 | MGnify/ENA primary metagenome ERZ869909 (study PRJEB32215, sample SAMEA104723947) | bioreactor metagenome | biome: bioreactor; feature: anaerobic bioreactor; material: water | place: China | collected 2015-03-12 ... | reverse complement strand
CCTACCCCCTCTGCCGCTTCCCACGGTCCCGGGGTATGGGCCGTCAAGCCCATTGCACAGCTCGTCGCTCTGCGACATTACCTGTCAAACGCCTTCGAACGAGGCGAGCGCCCCGCGCTGGTGGTGGTGGGCGGTGGCGCCAGCGGCGTGGAGCTGGCCTGCAACCTGCGCTCCCTGGCGACAAGGCATGCGGCGCAGATCGCCATCACCCTGGTCTCCCGTTCACGCAAGCTGATCCCGACCGCTCCATCCGGCGCACGTCGTTGGCTGGAAGGTTATCTGCGTCGCATCGGCGTGGAAGTGCGAGTTGGCATGCGCGCCGTCTCGCAGCATCGGGACGGCCTGCTGATCGCGGAGGAGGGCGCGACCATAGGCCAGGACGCCTTGCGGCTGCTGGAGTGCGGCCATGTCATCCACGCCAGTGGGCTGGCGCCGCCGGATACGCTGGGTGGCCTGGGGCTGACACTCATTGATGGAAGGGGGCTGGCTCTGCACGACACCCTGCAGAGCGTGGACGACCCTGACGTGTTCGCTGCCGGCGACTGTGCCGCCCTGGTGGCGCACGCCTTGCCCCGGCTGGGCGTCTACGGCGTACGACAGGCACCGGTGCTGCTGGCCAATCTCGAAGCCCGGCTTCACGGGCGCCCGCTGCAGCGCTACCGCCCCCAGGCTCAGGCGCTGACGATCCTCGATCTGGGGCACGGCCAAGGCTTGGCCATCCGTGGCCGGCTGTGGTGGGCCGGCCGCAGCAGCCTGCTCTGGAAGCGCTGGCTGGACGATCGCTTCATGGCCGACTATCGCCAATGAGCCCCGCTGCGTCGCCGCGGTCGAATCAGGCGGCTTCCGGCTTGTAGCCTACGCGGAAACCACCCCAATGCTTGCCTTCGACGTAGATCGGCACGGAGAGGTCGTGCATGATTTCGCCGGTATCGCGCTTGTAGGTTTGCAGCAGCAACGTCTGCTCATGGGTACCGCAGCGCTGCCCCGTCGCATCTTCGTAAATGCGCCGATTGCGGCAGAACTTGAGATCGTGCTCGTAGTCACCCGTCGGCGGCCGACTGACGCTATTGTTGTGCGTCGGAATATAGCCGCGACGGTCGATGCCGATGGCGTAGGCAACGCCCAGACGCTCGAGCAGCGGCTCCTGAATGGGCGGGAAATGCTCGTCGGTGTAATCGACGAAGCCGGTCACGTACTGCTGGGGGTTGGTGCCGGGAATGGGGGTGTAGGTCGCGTGGAACAGAGTTTGCTCGTCGAGTTCGCCCTTCTTGATGGCGGATTCGAGCAGCTTGCCGAGCTTGACCGCCGTTTCCCGGGCCGCTTCGAACACCTGCTGATGACGCCCTTCCAGGCGCTGCTGTGCCAGCGCCGCATCGACCCCCTCGGCGCCTGCCATGAGCGCTCGGGCCTGGCTGGCCAGCCCGTGCATGTCGCGATTGCCCTGCTCGGCATCTTCCTGCAGCGTGCCCAGGGTACCGGCCACCCGCTGCGAATGCTTGTTGGTGTCTTCCATCGCCACGGCAATGGAGCGAATCTCGCCCTCGACCTGATCGAAGTGCCCGGTCATCTCGGTGAGCTGCTCGCCCACCTTGCTCATCTCCTTGGCCCGCTCTCCCACCCGCTGCATCAGGTGGCCAATGGTATCGACCACACGATGACTGCTGTCGCCGATGTCGCCCACCAGGGCCTCGACGTTGCGGGTCGCGTCCGCCGTACGGCCGGCAAGCTGACGCACCTCGCCGGCCACCACGGCGAATCCGCGGCCGTGCTCACCGGCGCGGGCGGCCTCGATGGAGGCGTTGAGAGACAGCAGATTGGTCTGCTCGGCGATCTCTTCGATCAGGGAGGTGACATGGCGCACGCTGTCGGCCTTCTGACTCAGCACGTTGAGCAGTTCCAGGGCTTCCTCGGAACGCTCCGCCAGAGCCTGCATCTCTTCGATGACCTGGCTCAGCGACTCGCGGCTGACGTGGCTGGCATCGCGTGAACGGCTGGCCAGAGTGGCCACGTTGGCGGCGCTGGCGGCTACCTGCTCGATGGCCGAGGTGATCGCGGCCATGCTCGATGATGCTTCCCGGACCGTCTGCTCCTGGCGCTCGAGGCGATGGTCCATGCGGTCGGCATGGTGGGACACCTCGGCCGAAGCGATGGCCGTGGCGCTGGCCTGGCGGATCAGGCCATGGGCCATACGACGCAGCGAGAGGTAATCACGGGTGGTTGGAAGCCAGCCACGGATAGCGACCAGCGAATTCGCATCGGCACGGTAAACTGCAGCTGCCCCGCTCAGCGCCAACAGCATACCTGCCAGCAGTCCCAGACCCAGAGCTGGCCAGGCCTGCCAACCCGCACCGCTGAGGGTGACGAGAAAGAATCCACCGGCAAGCGAAACGACAGCCAGTAGAAGCATCAGAATACGCATGACGTCTCGTCTCTTTGTTATTGGAGGTGATGAGAGATTAACGCCATGTAAGTGGCATGCACATCACCACTTTGGCCTGACATACCAAAGCACGACTCAAGCCGCGCATCTTGCGGCCGATAGGAAAGGGATTGGACTGCGCTCCGAGTCGGCAGATGCAGGCCGCCCACGCAAGGGCGGCCCTTGGCATCAGCGCTGGCTGGCGGCCAATGCCTGTTCCAGGTCGGCGATGATATCGTCGACGTGCTCGATACCGATGGAGAGCCGCACCATGTCCGGTGTCACGCCGGCCGCGGCCAGCTCCTCGTCGCTCAACTGGCGATGGGTGGTCGACGCCGGAATCGACGAGCAGGTCTTGGCATCGCCGATGTTGACCAGGCGCAGGATCATGCCCAGCGCATCGTAGAAGCGTGCCCCCGCCTCGCGGCCGCCCTGGATGCCGAAGCTCAAGATGCCCGAGGCCCTGCCACCCATGTAGCGCTGCGCGAGCTGATGGTCCTTGTGGCCGGGCAGGCCGGCATACTGCACCCAGGTCACCGCGTCGTGCGCTTCCAGGTACTCGGCCACTTTCAGTGCATTGTCGCAGATACGCTCGATACGCAGCGCGAGGGTCTCCAGCCCCTGCAGCAGATTCCAGGCCGCCTGAGCCGAGAGCGCAGCGCCCATGTTGCGTAGCGGCACGACCCGGGCCCGGGCGATGAAGGCAGCCTCGCCGACGTCGCGGGTATAACACACGCCGTGGTAGGAGACGTCCGGCTCGTTGAGCAGCGGGAATCGCTGCGGATGGTCGGCCCAGGGAAACCTGCCCGAATCGACGATGACGCCGCCGACCGTGGTGCCGTGCCCGCCGATGTACTTGGTGGCCGAGTGAATGACGATGTCGGCGCCATGCTCGATGGGCCGCCACAGGAAGGGTGTCGGTACGGTGTTGTCGACGATCACCGGCACGCCATGCCGGTGGGCGACCTCGGCCAGCCTGGCCATGTCGACCACGCTGCCGGACGGGTTGCCGACACTCTCGCAGAACACCGCCTTGGTGCGCGCATCGATCAGCGACTCGATTCCGTCGATGTCGTCCTTGTCGGCGAAGCGTACCTCGATTCCCTGACGCGGCAGAGTATGGGCGAACAGGTTGTAGGTGCCGCCGTAGAGTTCGCTGATGGAGACGATGTTGTCGCCGGCCTCGGCGATGGTCTGGATCGCATAGGTGATCGCCGCCATGCCGGATGCCACGGCCAGGCCGGCGATGCCGCCTTCCAGTGCGGCGACGCGCTGCTCCAGCACCGCGCAGGTGGGATTCATGATGCGCGAGTAGATGTTGCCCTCGACCTTGAGATCGAAGAGGTCGGCGGCGTGCTGGGCACTGTCGAAGGAGAATGAGGTGGTCTGGTGGATCGGCACCGCCACGGCGTGCTGGTCGTCGGGAGCGTAGCCGTGGTGCAGGGCAATGGTTTCGGGCTTCATGGCGTGTCCTGATTGTGGGAAACGCTGAACAGGTGCGCGAACGAATCACGGCGCTGCACGGTGCGCCTTGCGACCCACAGGGATGTGGGAAGTGCGCTGGTTCGTCGGGAACGAACCTAGCCGATTCATTTCGCTCATCGATTTGTTCAGCATTTCCTGAGTTAGTATGAGTGGTCTTGCTGAGTACGTTGTTTCACCTGATGCTAACCAAGACTCAACCCCACCACCAATATCGTTTAGTCTGGTTGCCCCATTCCCCTGACGACCAAGAGACGGGATGCTCAGACGCTACCTGCCGATCCTGACATGGCTCCCCCACTACAACCGCCGCCTGGGCGGTGCCGACCTGCTGGCGGGCGTGATCGTCACCGTCATGGTCATACCCCAGTCGCTGGCCTACGCCGTACTTGCTGGGCTACCGGCGGTGGTGGGCCTATATGCCAGCCTGCTTCCGGCACTGGCCTACGTCGTGCTGGGAACCAGCCGCACCCTGGCCGTTGGGCCGGTGGCCATCGTCGCGCTGATGACCGGCGCGGCGCTGTCCGGCGTCGCCACGCCAGGCACGCCCGACTATCTGCAGGCCGCCCTGGTCCTCTCTCTGCTGTCTGGTCTCATGCTGTTGCTCATGGGGCTGCTGCGCATGGGGTTCGTGGCCAACTTCCTCAGCCACCCCGTCATCGCCGGCTTTCTGGCCGCCTCGGGCCTGCTCATCGCCGCCAGTCAGATCGGCCATCTGCTCGGCGTGGAACTCGTCGCCCGCGATCTGCTGCCACGACTGGCCGAGCTCGTTGGTGGCCTGGCCGACATCCATCTGCCGACCCTGGCCATCGGCGCCGGCAGCCTGCTGTTCCTGCTGCTGCTGCGCCAGTACGGGCGCTCCACGCTGCGTGGCCTCGGCCTTCCTCGCCCACTGGCCGACCTGCTCACCCGCTCGGGCCCCGTCTTCGCCGTGGTCGTGACCACCCTCGCCACCTGGCAGCTGGAACTCGATGCCATCGGCGTCGCCGTGATCGGCGACATTCCCCAGGGCTTGCCACCCTTGAGCATACCGGGCTTCGATGCCTCGCTGTGGCAGGCGCTACTGGTTCCCGCCTTGCTGATCAGCGTAGTGGGCTTTGTCGAATCGGTTTCCATGGGGCAGATGCTGGCCGCCCGACGCCGCGAGCGCATCTCGCCCAATCAGGAGCTGGTCGGCTTGGGCGGGGCCAACCTCGCCGCCGCCTTCACCTCGGGAATGCCGGTCAGCGGCGGCCTGACACGTACGGTGATCAACTACGACGCCGGCGCCCAGACGCCGCTGGCCGGCATGTTCGCGGCCATCGGCATCGGCGCCGTGACGCTGTTTCTCACCCCGGCCCTGGCCTACCTGCCCATCGCCACCCTGGCGGCGACGATCACGGTCTCGATCCTGACCTTGATCGACATTCCCCTGATCCGTCAGACCTGGCGCTATTCGCGCAGCGACTTCGCGGCCATGGCGGTCACCGTTCTGCTGACCCTGGTGGAGGGCGTCGAGACCGGCATCATCAGCGGCGTCGCCATCTCGATCGGTCTGTTTCTCTACCGCACCAGCCGTCCTCACAGCGCCCTGATAGGACGTATCCCCGGCACCGAGCACTTCCGCAACGTCGAGCGCCACGAGACCGAGACCGTCAGTCACGTGGCCCTGCTGCGCATCGACGAAAGCCTCTATTTCGCCAATGCACGCTACCTCGAAGACACCGTCTACGACCTGGTGGCCACTCGCCCGGAACTCGAGCATGTGGTGCTGATCTGCTCGGCCGTCAACCTGATCGATGCCTCGGCACTGGAGAGCCTCGACGCCATCAACGCGCGGCTCAAGGACTCCCGCGTCACCCTGCACCTGGCCGAAGTGAAAGGCCCGGTCATGGATCGCCTCAAATGCAGCGACTTTCTCGACGACATGACGGGGCGCGTCTTTCTCAGCACCTTCGCCGCCTGGCGCGAACTCTCACGTCCCTCACAATGATCCAGACGCCCGGAAAGCACTTGTCCGGGCATTGAACCTTGGTCTAATCACCCCTTCTTCCGACGCCACTCACTCGCCGGCAACTCGTTAATTCGACGGCCTTTTGAAAGTCATCCACAGGCCGGTTCCGCGTGGCGGAAACTTGCCGGCATACGGCACTCGCGCATTCGTTGACACCGGCGTACCGGCTTCCTAGTATCGGTTTCAGTTTCGGAATTAAATACCGCACAGCAAAACAACAATCACTCACAGCACAGGAGCCTCCTATGCGCCAGCTGTCCCGTTCACTCGCCCTCGCGGCACTTCCGCTCTCGCTGCTCTCCGCCGGTGTGATCCAGGCCGGCGAGGTCGAACTCCCCCGCACCATGGCCTGGACCGCCTACGGCACCAACTCCAGCGGCTATGCCCAGGCGGTGGCCATCGGCAACATGCTGCAGAACCATTACGGCACCTCGGTGCGTATCCTGCCCGGCGATAACGACGTCTCGCGCATGACCCCGCTCAAGCAGGGTCGCGTCGATCTCTGTGCCTGCGGCATCGCCAGCTATTACGGCGCCGAGGGCGTGATGATGTTCGCCAACCGCGACTGGGGGCCGCAGCCGATCCGCGTGATCACCACCTCCACCGCTTCGTTCGGTCTTTCACTTGCCGTAGCCGGCGATCTCGGCGTCGAGACCCCGGCCGACCTGGCCGGCAAGCGCATCGCCTACATCCGCGGCGACGACGCCCTGAACAAGGGCACCGAGGCCTACCTGGCCTTCGGCGGCCTGACCTGGGACGACGTGGAACGCGTCGACTATCCCGGCTACTCGCGCTCCTTCGACGGCATCATCGCCGGCGACGTGGATGCCTCCTTTACCACCACCGTCACACCGCCGGCGCAGCAGCTCGCCAGCAGCCCGCGCGGCATCAGCTGGCCGGTGCTCGACCCCGACGACGCCGAGGGCTGGGAGCGCATGATGGCGGTGGCGCCATACTTCCGCCCCCACGAGGTGACCGCCGGGGCCGGCAACGTCAGCGCCGACAATCCGGTACCCAGCGCCAGCTACCCCTATCCGATCGTGGTGGCCAACCAGGATCTCGACGACAACGTCGCCTACGGTCTGATCAAGGCGCTGCAGGACAACTACGACGACTACAAGGATGCCGCTCCGGGCGCCGTGGGCTACGCCTTCGAGTATCAGGATCTGCAGTGGGTCGTACCGTTCCACGACGCAGTGGTGGCGTACTACGAGGAGATCGGCGTCTGGACCGACGAAATGCAGGCGCACCAGGAGGCGCTGGTGGAACGTCAGGAGCTGCTCCTCGCCACGTGGAACGACTTCCTCGCCGATGCTCCGGACGACGAGGACGCCTTCGAGGAGGCCTGGATGCAGGCTCGCGCCGCAGCGCTGCAAGAAGCCGGCCTCGACCCGGTATTCGAGTGAGCCAGGGCCCCAGGCTCTGTACCGGGGGCGGCCTGGCCGCCCCCCTTCTCCGCTACACGGACGCCGCCATGCCCCCTCCCACCGCCCCTAACGAATCGACGCGCCAGCTTAAGGAGAAGGTCACCCATATCCGCACGCTGCCGCTCGCGCTGCGCTGGATGCCCGGCGCGGTGACCGTGGTATTGATGGCGATGACGCTGGACTATCTGTTCAACCTCGGCTGGCTGCGCTTCGTCACCGGGCTCGAGACCCAGTTCTATTACGCCGTGGTGGCGCTGCTGCTGCCGCTGGTCTACCTGCTGTGGCCGATCACCCCGTCTCTGCAGCACCGCCCGGTACCCTGGTACGACTACGCGCTGAGCCTGGCCACGCTGATCGTCGGCGGCTACTTCGTCTACCATGCCGAATCGATCCTCGAGCGCGGCTGGGCCTTCGCCGCCCCCGACACCGCCATCCTGGCCAGCTACGCCTGGTGGTTGCTGATCGTCGAAGCGGCCCGACGCGCCGGCGGCTGGCCCATCGCCGTGATCGTGGCCATGTTCTCGCTCTACCCGCTGGTGGCCGACGTCGTCCCCGGGCCGATCCAGGCGTTCCCCTCCACCCTGGAGGAGACCGCCATGTACCACACCATGAGCACCGAGAGCATCATGGGCGTACCGCTGCAGGCCTTCGCCGGCCTGGTGATCGGCTTTCTGGTGTTCGGCGTGGTGCTGCAGAAGAGCGGCGGCGGCAAATTCTTCATCGACCTGGCCTTTGCCCTGCTGGGGCACGTGCGCGGCGGGCCGGCCAAGGTTTCGATCTTCTCCAGCGGTCTGATGGGCTCGATGAGCGGCAGCGTGATCAGCAACGTGCTGACCACCGGCGTGCTGTCGATTCCCGCCATGCGTCGTATCGGCATGGGCCGCTCGTTCTCCGGCGGGGTGGAAGCCTGCGCCTCCACCGGCGGGGTGCTGATGCCGCCGGTGATGGGCGCCACCGCCTTCGTCATGGCGATGTTCCTCGACGTGCCCTATGCCGCCGTGGCGCTGGCCGCCATCATCCCCTCGATCCTCTACTTCCTCGGTCTGTTCATCCAGATCGACGCCTATGCTGCGCGCCACGACATCAAGGGCCTGCCGGCGGCCGAGTTGCCTTCGCTGTGGCAGACCCTCAAGCAGGGCTGGTATTTCATCTTCGTCTTCGCTCTGCTGGTATGGATGCTGCTGGTGATGCAGCGCGAAGCCGTGGCGCCCTTCTACGCCACCGCGTTGCTGCTGGTGCTCAACCAGTTCTCGCGCCGCAACCGCTGGGGCTGGCGCGAGATCGGCGAGGCGCTCTCCTCGGCGGCCAAGCTGTTCGCCGAGCTGATCGCCATCCTGGCCGGCGTCGGCATGCTGGTCGGGGCACTGTCGATGACCGGCCTCTCCGGCACCATCGCCAACGATTTCATTCACATCGCCGGCGGCAGCGTACCGCTGCTGCTGATCATGGGGGCGCTCACCAGTTTCGTGCTGGGTATCGGCATGACCGTCACCGCGGCCTACATCTTCCTCGCCGTGGCCCTGGCCCCGGCGCTGATCCAGGGTGGCGGCCTCGACCCCATGGCGGTGCACATGTTCATCCTCTACTGGGGCATGCTCAGCTTCATCACCCCGCCCGTGGCGCTCGGCGCCTTCGCCGCCGCCACCGTAGCCGGTGCGCGGCCCATGGCCACCGGGCTGCAGGCCATGCGCCTGGGCAGCGTGATCTACTTCATCCCCTTCCTGTTCGTGCTCAATCCGGCGCTGATCATGCAGGCCGAGCCGCTGCAGATCGGGCTGGTCTTCGTCCAGGCGCTGATCGGTATCGTGCTGTTCGCCTCCGCCATGCAGGGCTATCTCATCGGTGTGGGCCGTCTCGGCATTGGCGCCGTCAGCGAAACCGTCACCCGCGGCCTGGTGCTGGTGGCAGGACTGCTGTTCGCCCTGCCCGGCGGCGGCATGGTCCCGCTCAGCCAGCTCGAGCTGTTCGCCTTCGCCCTCGCTGCGCTGGTGCCCGCCGTACTGCTGGCGCGCTGGAGTCAGCGCCTGGCGCGGCCACGTTCGGCGAGCCTGACACCCCCCATCGATTCATGAGCCTGACGATGCGCGATACGCTTACTCTTCTACCAGCCACTGAGAGCCATGCCCCATGACGACTCCGGTCAGCTACCAGCGCCATGACGACATCGGCGTGATCACCATCGACAACCCGCCGGTCAACGCCCTGGGCCAGGCCGTCCGCCAGGGCCTGATGGAGACCATCACCCGGGGCAACGAGGATAGCGAGGCGCGGGTGCTGGTACTCCTCGCTCGCGGCCGCACCTTCATTGCCGGCGCCGACATTCGCGAGTTCGGCAAACCGCCCCAGGCGCCGATCCTGCCGGAGGTGATCGCCACCCTGGAAGCCGGTGACAAGCCCATCATCGCCGTGCTGCACGGTACCGCGCTGGGCGGCGGGCTCGAGGTGGCGCTGGGCTGCCAGTTGAGGGTGGCCCTGCCCGGCACCAAGCTGGGCCTTCCCGAGGTCAAGCTCGGCCTGCTGCCGGGCGCTGGCGGCACGCAGCGTCTGCCACGGCTGAGCGGCATCGAAGCGGCCCTCGACCTGATCACCAGCGGCCGCTTTGCCGATGCCGACGAGGCACTCGCCCTGGGTATCGTCGACGCCGTGGCGGACGCTGGCGACCCGCTCGAGGCGGGACTGGCGGCGGCGCGTGACGTCCTTGCCGGCAAACATACGCCGCGGGTCACCGGGGAGCTGCCGGCCCCTGCCGCCGCCCCGGCGGCCATCGAGCGCTACCGGGCCCAACTGGAAAGCGAGGTGCCGGAACTCTACTCCCCCTTCCGCTGTGTCGAAGCGATTGCCTTCAGCAGTGAAGGCAGCCTGGCCGATGGCCTGCGCCGTGAGCGCGAACTGTTCTTCGCCTGCATGGATTCACCCCAGCGCGCCGGGCTGATCCACGCCTTCTTCGCCGCTCGCGCACCGCACCGGGTGCCCGACTCCGGTGAGCCGCCGACACTCGATCACCTCGCTCTGCTGGGCGAGCACCCGCTGTTCGAGCGCCTGCATGGAAAAGCCGAGCGAGCCGGCATCGTTCTCGCCGACCGTCCCGCCGAGGCCACTCAGGCGTGTCTGATCGCCGGTTCCGACACGACATGTCCGAGTCATTGTCTGAGCATCGTTGTGCTGTCGCCCGAGGCGGCAGAAGACCTCACCGCCGTCGATGCCGACCTGGCGCTGGTCGTGGCCGCCGGCATGACCGAACTGGTCGCGCTGCGCGCCGACGCCGAACGGCAGCAGGCCGCGGCCAATGCGCTGAAGGCGCTGCGTCTGCCCGTGACGGTGAGCCGTCAGGGCAGCCTGCTGGCCACGCTGGCCAAGGCAGCACGCGACGACGCCAATCCCCGGGCGGCCATGGAGGCAGCGAGCCTGATGCTGGCCGAGCGCGGCTGGGCCTACCGCGAGAGCGATATCGACCTGCTCGCCATCGAGGCGCTCGGCTACCCTCGCCACCTGGGCGGCCCCCACCGTCAGGCCAGCCAGGCCGAGGGTGAGGAGCGTGCCTCATGAACCTCGACTTCACCCCAGAGGAGCAGGCTTTTCGCCGCGAAGTCCGTGAGTTCCTCGCCGCCGAGCTGCCCGACGACATCCGTGAGCGCGTGCGCCTGGGCCGGCGGCTCTCCGCCGACGATCACCTGCGCTGGCAGAACGTGCTCAGCCGGCGCGGCTGGCTCGCCGCCGGCTGGCCACGCGAGCATGGCGGCCCGGGCTGGGGGCCGGTGGAGCGACATATCTTCGACGAGGAGTGCGCCGCCGCCCACGCGCCGACCATCGTTCCCTTCGGCGTGAGCATGGTCGCCCCGGTGATCATGAAATTCGGCAGCGAGGCGCAGCAGCGCCATTATCTGCCGCGCATCCTTGCCAACCGGGACTGGTGGTGCCAGGGCTACTCCGAACCCGGCGCCGGCTCCGACCTGGCCAGCCTGCGCACCCGCGCGGTGCGCGACGGCGACGACTACGTCGTCAGCGGCCAGAAGACCTGGACCACCCTGGGCCAGCACGCCAACATGATGTTCTGCCTGGTGCGCACCGACCCCGAGGCCAGGAAGCAGGCCGGTATCAGCTTCCTGCTGATCGACATGGCAAGCCCCGGCATCAGTGTGCGCCCCATCGTCACCCTCGATGGCGCCCATGAGGTCAACGAGGTATTCCTCGACGAGGTGCGCGTGCCGGTGGCCAACCGCATCGGCGAGGAGGGCCAGGGCTGGACCTGCGCCAAGTTCCTGCTCACCCATGAGCGTACCGGCATCGCCGGCCTCGGCCACGCCAAGCAGGCTCTGCGCCATCTCAAGACGCTGGCGGGGCGGATCCGGCACCGCGATCGCCCGCTGCTCGAACTGCCGAGCTTCCGCCAGCGGGTGGTCAGGGCCGAACTCGAGCTGATGGCACTCGAGATCACCCACCTGCGCGTGCTCGCCAGCGCCCGCGGCGGCGACGCGCCCGGCGCCGAGAGCTCGCTGCTCAAGGTGCGCGGCTCGGAACTACGCCAGGAACTCAGCGAGCTGACCCGTCGTGCCCTGGGCCCGGCGGCGCTACCCTTCTTCCCCGATTTTCTCTACGGCGACGCCGAGCTGGAGCCGGATCGCGCCGAACGGGCCGCCATCGGCGCTCAGTACCTCAACCGGCGCAAGCTCTCGATCTACGGCGGCAGCAACGAGATTCAGAAGAGCATCGTCGCCAAGACGCTGCTCGGTATGTAACCGGTCGGCAGGCAAGGAGCCCTCATGGATTTTTCCTACAGCGACGAGCAGCGCATGCTCGCCGATACCCTGGAGCGTCTGGTCGCCGATGCGAGAGCCGGCAGCCCAACCGCACCCGCTTCCCTGTGGCGCACCTTCGCCGAGCTGGGCCTGCTGCAGCTTCCGTTCGCCGAGGAACTCGGCGGCCTGGACGGCGACGGCATCGACGTGATGATCGTGATGCAGGCGCTCGGCCGTGGCCTGCTGCGCGCGCCCTACCTGGGCGGCCTGCTGTTGCCCGGCACCCTGCTGGCCCGGCTGGCGAACTCGGCGCAACGTGAGCGCTGGCTGAGTCCACTGCTGGCCGGTGAGTCTCGGCTGGCGCTGGCGTGGCAGGAAACCGCCTCGCGCTACGACGCGCAGGCCATCGCCACCCGCGCGCGGCGTCAGGCAGACGGTTGGGTGCTCGACGGCACCAAGCAGGTGGTGCTGACCGCTGCCTCGGCCGATGCGCTGGTGGTCACGGCCCGGCTCGACGACGGCAGCCTCGCCGCCTTCCTGGTGCCGAGCGACAGCACCGGTCTCGTGCGTCGCGACTACGCCACGCTCGATGACCAGACAGCCAGCGACGTGCAGTTGGACGGCGTCGCACTACCCCACGACGCCCGCCTCGGCGGCGATGCCAGCGACGCGCTCGAGGCGACCCTGGCGCAGGGGCGTGCCGCGCTCTGTGCCGAGGCGGTGGGCGCCATGCAGGTGGCGTGCGAGCAGACGCTGGCCTATCTCAAGGAGCGTCAGCAGTTCGGTGCACCTCTGGCCAGCTTCCAGGTGCTGCAGCACCGCATGGTCGACATGCACCTGAGCCTGGAGCAGGCGCGCTCGATGGCGATCCTCGCCGCTGCCAGCCTCGAGCGCCCCGCCGAACAGCGCGATTACCGCGTCTCCGCCGCCAAGGCCTACTGCGGCGAAGCCGCTCGCTTCGTCGCCGAGCAGGCAATCCAGCTGCATGGCGCCATGGGCATGACCGAGGAGTGCCAAGTGTCCCACTATGCCCGACGGCTGATCATGTTCGACCATCATCTGGGCGATGTGGACCATCACCTGGAGATCGTCAGCGAGCGGCTTACGGCGGCCTGAACATCGGCTGACCATCAATGCCAATGGCTCAAGAATGTGGGCCATTGGCGTTGCCTGGAGTGGGACGCCACAGGGCCATTTCCTGCTCTTCAGTTCTGCCGCAACCCATCACCAGGCGGCATACAGAAACCATCCTGCCAACAGCGGAATGCACGCCAGCAGGAAGCGGGCATTCCAGCGATAGCCGATATGGATCGAGGCCACACCAGTGAAGCGCGACAGGATCAGCATCGAGGCCGTTATGGGCGACGACATCAGCGCCAGCGCCCAGCCAACCATTAGTGCGGCACCGGTCAGCGCCGGCGTCAGGCCTTCGATGGCAAGCGTCGGCAGCAGGCCAACGAGCAGCGTCACGGTGACGATGGGGTTGACGCCGACTTGAGCCAGCCCCACCACCAGCAGCATGGCCAATACGGCATTGACCGCCCCGAGCGGCTCGATGATGGCGAGCAACGGCCCCAGGCTCGCCACCGGTATCAGCGCAACGCACAGGTGACCCAGGTAACCCGCCGCTCCAAGTATCACCACCTCGTTGCCGATGGGAGCAACCAGCCACGGTAGCTGGCGATGCAGGCTTGCCACCGCCGCCGGCACGCCCAGCAGGCCGAGTCGACGCCGCTGCCAGGCGAGCCAGGCCATTGCGCTGAGCGGCGCGCCGACCAGGGCAGCAATCGGCAGGCGCAGATCGAGTGCCCAGGAGAGCACGAACACCAGCGTGACGATGCCCAGCAGCAGCAGACAGAACTGTCCCAAGGGAGCCAGCGAAGGCGCCGGCTGGCTGTCACTGCGCGCTGCCGTGTTCGGGCCGGTCAGAAAATCGACACTCCAACCCACCAGGAAGATGAGCAGCGCCGCACCGATCACATAGGGTGCGAGGTCGATCCAGCGCAGCTCGGGTAGGCTCGAAAGCACCACCGCCACACCGATCCCCATCGGCGAGATCAGCGGGGCCAGGGAGAACCCCCGCAGCAGAGCCAGCATCATACGGCGCTGGCGTGCTCGACGTACCCACTCTCGCCCCTGGGCCGCCGCCAGCGTGTTGCTCTTCTCGATCATGCCGGCGAACAGATTGAGCACGCCGATATTGAGAATGATGCCGAACAGCGCCGAGCCGGCGGAAAGAATGGGGTATCGGCGAGCGGGCGGCTGCAGCAGCATGGCTGTACCGCAGCGACGCACCAGCCGCGAGCGATAGGCCGGCAGGCGCAGCAGGCTCAATGCCACGACGAAGGTGGCGAAGAAGGCGAAGCGCCCGGCAGCCTCGAACAGCAACCATCCCGCTGCCTCGGCCCGCCATAGCACCACCAGGGTCGCCAGGCAGGCGCTCAGCAGCAGTACTCGGGCCATGTGGGAGAGCACTGCGCCCAAGGTGACCAGATAAGCCGCCAGGGCAAGGATGCCTACTGCCTGCAGCACGATGCTGTAAAAAACCAGATGGCTCAGAGTGGCCAGCGTGACGATAACCAGCAGGCCGGCGCGAAGTCGCGCCATGCTCACTCGGGCAGACCCACCGGCGACTCGCTGCCGCTGCGCCTGCGAAACGCCCCTTCGGCGATGGCCAGCAGTTCGCCATCGGCGCCGACGACTTCGCCGCTGGACATGTACACCTTGCGCCCACCGCCGCGCACCCGGCCGGTGGCGCGCAGCACGCCGGCCCCAGCAGGCCCCACGAAAGTGGTGGTCAGCGACAGCGTCATGCCGCGGCGTACCCGTCCAGGAGTGGCACAATGGAGCCCGGCGAGACTCAGAGCACTGTCGAGCATGGAGGTGAGTACACCGCCGTGCACGATGCCGCTGCGATTGAGATGCCGTTCATCGGCTACCAGCTCCACTACCGCGAGCTCTTCCGCCCACTCGACCACTCGCATGCCGAGCAGCTCGTGGTAGCCCATCAACGCCGTCCGTTCGGATTCACTCATGTCGCGCCCTCCCGATCGGCCATGTTGCGCAGGCACCCTTTGAGGATCTTGCCGCTGGCCGTGGCCGGCAGCGACTCCATGAGAATCAGACGTGCAGGACGCTTGTAGGGAGCCAGCCGGGCAGCAAGAAATTCGCGCAGCGCTTCCTCGCTGAGCATGGCGCCGGGCTCGCACTGGACGAAGGCGACCACCTCCTCGTTGCCCTCCACCTGGCGCCCGACCACCGCCGAGAGTGTCACGTCCGGGTGTTCGTTGATCACCGCCTCCACGTCGGGCGGATAGATATTGAAGCCCGAGCGAATGATCAGCTCCTTGCTGCGTCCGACGATGTAGAGCTGATCGTCCTCGTCGAAGCGCGCGATGTCACCGGTATTGAGCCAGCCATCCTCGCTGAGGCAGGCGCGAGTGGCCGAAGGCTGACGAAAGTAGCCTTTCATCACGTTGGGGCCGCGCACCCATAGCTCACCGGCCCCGGCGTGCTCGGGCTCGTCCTCGCCCCCTTCCCCCAACGGCTCCAGACGATACTCCAGTAACGGCAGCACCCGGCCCACGGTATTGCTGTCGAAGCGATCCTCGATACGGGTCTGGCTGATGGTCGGGCTCGCCTCGGTGAGGCCGTAGCCGTTGTGCAGCGTCAGGCCGAACAGCGCCTGGACACGACGCTTGAGGTCGGCATCCAGGGGCGAACCGCCGGCGGAGATATAGCGCAGCGCGGGAGCCGCCAGCGCTCGTCCTTCGCGACGCAGAAACTCCAGCGTGCGCGCGAACATCGCCGGCACGCCCTGCAGCACGGTGATGCGCTCCTGCCCCAGCGCCGCCAGCATGGCGGCGGCGTCGAAGCGCGGCACGCTGTAGAGGCAGGCGCCGTTGTAGAGCGAGCCCATGCACACCGACGACAGGCCGAACACGTGCGACATCGGCAGCACGCCGTAGACCCGCTCGCCCTCACGCAGATGACGCATCCCCCCCGAGAGCGAGGCGATGTAGAGGATACCGCGATGGGTCAGCATCACTCCCTTGGGTGTGCCGGTGGTACCCGAGGTGTAGATCATCGCCGCCACCTGCTCGGCGCCACTGGCCTCGACCGGCTCCGGCTCCACCTCTATCAGCGGCGATATTCTCAGACGTCCCAGAGTCGAATGTGCGTGGACGGCGGCGCCGTGACGTTCTCCGTGGGCCTCGGCGTCCGGCGAGGCTTCGCTGGTGTAGAACACCCGTCGCGGCTGGCAGTGGTCGCGGATCGCATCGACCTCCTGCGCCGAGAGGCGCGAGTTGACGATAGCCACCCAGACGTCGCGTTCACTGGCCGCCAGCAGCAGCGTGACCAGCGCCCGGCCATTCTCGCTCACGGTCATGATGCGGTCGCCCGGGCGTACGTCGAGCGAGTCGAGCCAAGCGGCGGCGGCGCGAATCTCGCGCCCCAGCTCGGCATAGCTCCAGCGGATCTCGCCATCGACCAGCGCCGGCTCGGCGGCCAGGCGCTCGGCGTTCTCCAACACCCGGGTACTCAAGCGTTCGGGCAGTTCGGCCACCAGCTCGCTCGCCAGGCGGCCGAAGATCGCCTCGTCAGGCGCCCGGCGGCACACCGAGAGCGCCATCAGCTCACCTCCCGCACCATGTTGCGCGCGATCACTACCTGCTGGATCTGGGTCGTACCCTCGTAGATGCGGAACAAGCGAACGTCGCGATAGAAACGCTCCACCGCGTATTCCGCCATGTAGCCGGCACCGCCGTGCACCTGCACTGCCCGGTCGGCCACGCGGCCCACCATCTCGGCGCAGAACAGCTTGCAGCAGGAGGCCAGCGTCGAGACGTTCTCGCCGGCATCCTTTCGCCGCGCAGCGTCGAGTACCATGGTGCGGCCGGCGTAGGCTTCGGTCTTGCTGTCGGCAAGCATCGCCTGCACCAGTTGGTGCTCGGCCAGCGGCACGCCGAACTGCTTGCGCTCGATGGCGTAGTTGAGCGACTCCTCGACCAGCCGCTCGGCCACGCCCACGCATACCGCCGAGATGTGCAGGCGGCCGCGGTCGAGTACCTTCATCGCGGTCTTGAAGCCCTTTCCTTCCACACCGCCGATGATGTTTTCGGCCGGTACCCGGCAGTCCTCGAAGATGATGTCGCAGGTGTGAGCGCCCTTCTGGCCCATCTTGCTGTCGGCCGGGCCGCGCTTGAGCCCCGGGGTATCGCCTTCGACGATGAAGGCAGTGATGCCACCGGCGCCCTTGTTGCCGGGGTCGGTGCGCGCCATGACGGTGAAGACGTCGGCCTCGGGGCCGTTGGTGATGAAACGCTTGGTGCCGTTGAGCACGTAGTGATCGCCGTCGCGGACCGCGGTGGTGCGCAGGCTGGCGGCATCCGAACCGGCGTCGGGCTCGGTGAGGCAGAAGGAGCTGAGCAGTTCGCCGGTGGCCAGTCGCGGCACGTATTTGGCCTTCTGCTCCGGGGTGCCGTCGATCAGGATGCCCTGAGCGCCGATACCGTTGTTGGTGCCGAAGATCGAACGGAAAGCCGGTGAGGTCTTGCCGATCTCCATCGCCACCAGCGCCTCCTCCTCCATGGTCAGCCCCAGGCCGCCGTACTCCTCCGGAATCGACAGGCCGAACAGCCCCATCTCCTTCATCTCCTCGAGCAGCTCCGCTGGCACCGCGTCCTCCTCGGCCAGCCGCGCCTCGTTGGGGATCAGGCGCTCGCGCACGAAGCGGGAAATGGTATCGATGAGCTGAGCGAGCAGTTCGGGATCGCGAATCATGACGTGTCCTCACGCAGGGAAGGCGGCTGATCGGGACGAGACACTCTTGAATCCGGTGAGCGTATCTGTCCTTATTTGGCTAAGCAGAATTTCGCTAGGCAGAATCAAAGACCGCATTTGATTGTCAGGAAATGTGGCATAGCCTAGGATGGCAGTCAATAAACGAAATCACGTTCCGCAATGCAGAACAAAGGTACCAGAGGAGCTTTCCATGCCGAACGCAACAGCGACCCCGCCCTTCAAGACGCTGGGTATTGTCGGGACCGGCGCCATGGGCCGCGGTATCGCCCAGATCGCCGCCCAGGCCGGATTGACCGTGCTGCTCCACGACCTGCGCGAAGGCGCCGTCACTGAGGCGCGGGAGTTCGTTGGCGGCATGTGGCAGCGCGCCGTGGACAAGCAGCGCCTGAGCGAGGCCGAAGCCGAGCGCTATCGCGCCAACCTGAAGGAAGCCGCCACCCTCGGCGAGCTTGCCGGATGCGACATCGTCGTCGAAGCCATCGTCGAGAAGCTCGAAGCCAAGCAGGCACTGTTCCAGCAGCTCGAAGAGATTCTCGACGACCAGGCGGTACTGGCCACCAACACCTCGTCGCTGTCGGTGACGGCGATCGCCTCGAGCTGCCGCCTTCCCCAGCGCGTGATCGGCTTTCACTTCTTCAACCCGGTTCCGCTGATGAAGATCGTCGAGGTGATCCCGGGGCTGCGCACCGCCAGCGACGTCGCCGACCGGGTGGAAGCGCTGGGCCAGGCCATGGGGCACTTCACCGCGCGTACTACCGATACCCCGGGCTTCCTGGTCAACCACGCCGGTCGTGCCTTCGGTACCGAAGCGCTGCGCATCCTCGGCGAGCGCGTCACCGATCACGTCACCATCGATCGCATCCTGGTCGATCAGGGCGGCTTTCGCATGGGGCCCTTCGCCCTGCTCGATCTCACCGGGCTCGACGTCTCCCATGCGGTGATGGAGTCGATCTACCACCAGTACTACGAGGAGCCGCGTTTTCGCCCCTCGCCGCTGACCCGTCAGCGCCTCACCGCCGGCCTGCTCGGGCGCAAGACGGGCGAAGGCTTCTACCGCTATGTGGAAGGCAAACCCCAGGTGCCCGACGAGACCCCGCCGCCCCCGGTCGAACCGCGACCGGTCTGGATCGGCGCCGAGGATGACGAAGCCCGCCGCCAGCTCATCGGGCTGGTAACCGCAGCGGGCTGGCCGCTGGAGAATGCCGAAGAGAGCCACGAGACGCCCACCCCAGACGCGCTTTGCCTGCTGGCCCCGCTGGGCGAGGACGCTACTTCCTGCGCCCTGCGGCTGGGCCTGCCCGCCGAGCGCTGCGTGGCCGTGGATCTGCTGGCCGGCCTCGAACGGCGTCGCAGCCTGATGCTCACACCGGCCACTCGCGCGGCCTACCGTGATGCCGCCGCCGCCCTGTTCGCCCACGACGGCACGCCGGTCAGCTTGCTCGACGACAGCACCGGCTTCGTGCTGCAGCGGGTGGTGGCCTGCATCGTCAACGTCGGCTGCGAGATCGCGCAACAGGGCGTGGCCGCACCGCAAACCGTCGACCGCGCCGTAGAGCTGGGTCTGGGCTATCCCCACGGGCCGTTGGCCATGGGCGACCACTACGGCAGCCGTCGGATCCTGACCATTCTCGACAACATGCTGGCCGCCACCGGCGATCCCCGCTATCGCGCCAGCCCCTGGCTGCGCCGCCGTGCCACCCTCGATATGCCGCTGACAGACGTCTGATGCCTCAAAGGAGCCACCATAAAGGAGCCACCATGCAAGACGCCTACATCTTTGACGGACTGCGCACTCCCTTCGGCCGCCACGGTGGCAGCCTGGCCGCAGTGCGTCCCGACGACCTGCTGGGTCATGTGCTGAAGGCGCTGGTCGCACGCAACGGCTTTGCCGCCGAGGCCTACGAAGAAGTGCTGGCCGGTTGCACCAACCAGGCCGGCGAGGACTCGCGCAACGTGGCCCGTCACGCGGGGCTGCTGGCCGGGCTGCCGGTCGAAGTGGCGGCCCAGACGGTCAACCGCCTGTGCGGCAGCGGCCTGGCCGCGGTGATCGATGCCGCGCGGGCCACTCGCCTCGGCGAGGGCGAACTGTTCCTTGCCGGCGGCGTGGAGTCGATGTCGCGCGCCCCCTACGTGCTGGGCAAGGCGGAGTCGCCCTTCGCCCGCAACCAGCCGCTGTACGACACCGTGATCGGCTCGCGCTTCCCCAACCCCTGGCTCGCCCGCGAGTACGGCAGCCACAGCATGCCCGAGACCGCCGACAACGTGGCCCATGACCTCGGCATCGGCCGTGACGCCAGCGACGCCTTCGCCGCCCGCTCACAGGCGCGCTACGCCGAAGCCCTGGCACGGGGCTTCTATGACGACGAGCTGCTCGCCGTCGAGGTACCCCAGGGGCGCAAGCAGCCGCCGCTGACAGTGGACCGAGACGAGCATCCGCGTCCGGGTACCGATGCCGGCAAGCTGGCCCGGCTCGGCCCGCTGTTCGAAGGCGGCGTGGTCACCGCCGGCAACGCCTCCGGCCTCAACGACGGTGCCGCGGCGTTGATCGTCGGCAGCCTGGCCGCCGGCGAGCGTGCAGGCATGGCCCCGTGGGCGCGTATCGTGGCCAGCGCCGTGGCCGGGGTACCCCCTCGGGTGATGGGGTTGGGGCCGGTACCGGCCAGCCGCAAGGCGCTGGAACGCGCCGGCCTGAACCTCGCGCAGATGGACGCGATCGAGATCAACGAGGCCTTCGCCGTTCAGGTATTGGGATGCACCCAGCAGCTCGGACTCGACCCCGACGACAGCCGGCTCAATGCCAACGGCGGGGCCATTGCCATCGGCCATCCATTGGGCGCTTCGGGCGCCCGCCTTGCGTTGACCGCCCTGCGTCAGCTCGAAGCCGGCGGTGGCCGCTATGCGCTGGTCACCATGTGCATCGGCGTCGGGCAAGGCATCGCCTGCATCATCGAAAGAATGAACGGCTGATCGCCACGCCGCCCCGGAGCGGCGCCGCCAACGCACCCGCCCGGGGCAATATGCGATACTCCGCCCAACGATTTCGCGACAGGGAACCGCCATGAACAAGCCCGCCCAGTTGGAAGACGACACCCCGCCGACCAAGGACCGCAACTTCGTCACTGCCCTGGCTCGCGGCCTCGAGCTGCTGCGCGCTTTCGCCCCCGGTGAGGAATATCTCGGCAATGCCGAGCTTTCCAGCCGTACCGGCATTCCCCGGCCCACGGTGTCGCGACTGACCTATACGCTGACCCAGCTCGGTTATCTGCGCCACAACACGCGGCTGGAGAAATACCGCCTGGGCCCAGGCATCCTGGCACTGGGCTACCGCTTCCTGGCCAGTCAGGGCATCCGCGAGATCGCCCGCCCCTTCATGCAGCAGTTCGCCGAGGCCACCGACTGCAACGTCAGTCTGGGAGCGGCCGACAAGACCGAAATGGTCTACATCGAAAGCTGCCACGGCAGCGGCCCGCTGATCGTGCGGCTCGACGTCGGTTCGCGGCTGCCGATGGCGACCACGGCCATCGGGCGTGCCTGGCTTTGCGGTCTTTCCGAGTCCCGTCGCGAAGCGGTATTGGCGGAGCTGGCCAGGGCCCACGGCGCCGACTGGCCGGCGTTGGAGAAGGGTATCCGGCGCAGCCAGGAGGATTACGCCCGCTACGGCTTCTGCCTTTCCGAGGGCGACTGGCAGTCGCAGATCAGTGCCGTGGCCACGCCGCTGGTGCTCGAAGACGGCGCCGAAGTGATGGCGATCAACTGCGGCGGTGCCGCCCATCGACTGAGTCATTCGATCATGGTCGACAACCTGGGACCGCGACTGAAGGAAGTGGCACGCCGCATTCTCGGCGAACTCGAGCACGGCACCGGCTGAGGCTGCGTCGAACCCGAGCTTGGCAAGTCCTGCGCCGCTGTCGCCCAACGGCGTATGACGATATAGTGATGGTGAGATTGCCTTCGGGCACCATTTTCAGGGAGAGAAGCACCACTCGCCATGCCCGACACCGCTTCACGTCCCGGCATGCTGGAACAGCAGGCCCACCGTCTGAGCGCCGTGGGCGACTGGACCCTGCCGCACTATGCCAGGCTCAGGGACGCCGTGGCGCGGGTTCATGAAGCCGACTCGGTCGATCTGGCCCAGCTCGGCGAGCTGGATACGTCAGGTGCTTCGCTGTTGGTCGACCTGCTGGGTCCCGATGCCGTCAGCGACATCGCCGAGTGGGCGCCCGGTCTGCCCCCGGAGCGCCAGGCCCTGCTAAAGGCCGTTGCCGACGCCACTCGCCGCCGTCCGCTGCCGCCGCCAGCGCCCCGGCCGGCTCCGCTGGCGGCCTTGGCCAGCCTGGGACAGGTCGTCGAGCAGCTCGCCCGTCAGCAGTTGCAGCTGATCGCCTTCGTTGGCCTGACCCTGAGCACGCTACTGACCACGCTCTTCACGCCATGGCGCTGGCGCCTCACCTCACTGGTGGCGCACGTTCAGCAGACCGGGCTCAACGCCATCCCCATTGTCGCCCTGCTCACCTTCCTGGTCGGCGCCGTGGTCGCCTTCCTGGGCGCCACGGTGTTGCGCGACTTCGGCGCCACCATCTACACCGTCAACCTGGTCGCCTACGCCTTCCTGCGCGAATTCGGCGTGCTGCTCGCCGCCATCCTGCTGGCCGGCCGCACCGCCAGCGCCTTCACCGCCCAGATCGGCTCGATGAAGGCCAACGAGGAGCTCGATGCGCTGCGGGCGCAAGGCCTCGACCCCATGGAGCTGCTGGTGCTGCCGCGCGTACTGGCCATGACCGTCAGCCTGCCGATCCTGACCCTGATCGGCATGCTCTGCGGCATGTTCGGTGGCGCGCTGGTGTGCGCCCTGGCACTGGACATCTCCTTTGCCCAATTCATCGCCATCGTGCAACGCGACATCCCCTTGGGGCACTTTCTGGTGGGCATCGGCAAGGCCCCGCTGTTCGCCTTCGTCATTGCCGTGATCGGCTGTCTGGAAGGGTTCAAGGCCGAGGCCAGCGCCCAGTCGGTGGGCGAGCACACCACCTCGAGCGTGGTGCAGTCGATCTTCATGGTGATCCTGCTCGATGCCCTGGCCGCACTGTTCTTCATGGAGATGGGCTGGTGATGAATGCCTCGAAGCCCATCGTCGAGATTCGCGGCCTGGTCAACCGCTTCGGCCGGCATGTGGTTCACGAGGGGCTGGATCTGGACATTCGCCGCGGCGAGATACTCGGCGTGGTGGGCGGCTCGGGCACCGGCAAGTCGGTACTGCTGCGCAGCATCGTCGGCCTCAAGCGACCCGACGGCGGCTCCATTCGCGTTTTCGGCGAGGAGCTGCAGCGCCTGCCTGCCGCCCGCCGCGCCAGCATCGAACGCCGCTTCGGCGTGCTGTTCCAGCGCGGCGCCCTGTTCTCCTCGTTGAACCTGCAGGAGAACGTCGCCCTGCCGCTGATCGAACATGCCGGCCTGTCGCGCGCCGATGCCGAACGCCTGGCGCGGGTCAAGCTGGCCCTGGCGGGGCTGCCCCCCGATGCCGCCCGGCTCGATCCGGCCGCACTTTCCGGCGGCATGATCAAGCGCGCCGCCCTGGCCCGCGCCCTGGCCCTGGACCCCGAGGTGCTGTTCCTCGACGAGCCCACCGCGGGCCTCGATCCCATCGGCGCCGCCGCTTTCGACCGCCTGCTGGTGACCCTGCGCGATGCCCTGGGCTTCAGTGTCTTTCTGGTCACCCACGATCTCGATACGCTGTACTCGAGCTGCGACCGGGTCGCCGTCATCGCCGACAAGCGCGTGCTGGTGGCCGACTCCCTGTCGGTGGTGGAAGCCACCGACGACCCCTGGATACGCGACTATTTCCATGGTCCCAGAGGTCGCGCAGCCAGCCAGGCGGCGCAGCAACTCACATCTCCGCCGGGAGGGCAAAGCTGATGGAAACCCGCGCACACCATGTCGTGATCGGCCTGTTCGTCGTGCTGACACTCGTCGGCGGCGTGCTGTTCGCCCTGTGGCTCAACCAGAGCACCCGCGCCCAGGCCTATACCCATTACGAAGTGCTGTTCAACCACGGCGTCAGCGGGCTGTCGGAGGGCAATGCCGTGGAGTACAGCGGCGTCAGGGTCGGTGACGTCGTGGAGCTGCGCCTCGACCCGGCCGATCCGCGCAACGTCATGGCCCTCATTCGCGTCGAGAGCCAGGTGCCGATTCGTCAGGACACCCGTGCGCGCCTGGCGCTGGCCAACATCACCGGCAGCATGTCGATCCAGCTGCACGGCGGCACGCCCGAGAGCCCGCTGCTGATCGCCCGCGGCGAACGACCGGCACGCATCGTCGCCGATCAATCGCCGCTGGGCGCCCTGCTCAGCGACAGCGAGGAGCTGCTGGGCAACGTCAATCGCGTGCTGTCGCGGCTGGAGGCGGTGCTGTCGGAGGAGAACGTGGAGAGCGTGGAGCGGATCCTGGCCAATCTCGAGCGCACCACCGCTCAGCTTGCCGCCATCGGCGATGCCCCGGCCCGGCTCGCCGAGAGCATGGAAGAGGTTTCACGGGAAGCCGCCCGCGCCCTGGCCGAATTCCGCGCTCTGGCCAACCGCACCGGCGGCCTGATGCAGGGCCATGCCGAGGGCATCATGATCGACACCCGCCAGCTCACCGCCAGCCTGTCCCGCACGGCCCAGAGCCTCGAGGAGCTGCTGGCGGACAACCAGGGGGCACTGGAAAGCGGCATGCGCGGCGTGCAGGGCCTGGGGCCGGCCACCATCGAGCTGCGCAACACGCTCTCCTCGCTCAATCGCATCGTGCGCCGCCTGGAGGAGAATCCCCGCAACTTCCTGCTGGGACGCGACCGCGTCGAGGAGTTCAGCCCATGAGGTATCGCCCGCGCTTGTCCTGGCTCGTCTCGTTGGCAGTGGCCCTGGCGCTCGGTGGCTGCCAATTCGTGCCGGAACGCACGCCGGTCGCCTTCTACGATCTGCCGGCGCGGACACTGACGCCCACGCCTTCGTCGGCCACCCAGGTGGACGCCACCCTGCGCCTGGCCACGCCGCGCGCCAGCGGGCTGCTCGACGGCACGCGGATCCTCGTCGTGCCGCAGCCCAACCGCCCTCAGGTGTACGCCGGCGCACGCTGGGCCGATGCCATGCCGCTATTGCTGCGCGATCGGCTGCTCGACGCCTTCCATGACGATGGCCGCCTGCCCGGTGTGGTGCACGAGGACAGCGGCGTCACCGCTGACGTGGAGCTGCACAGCGACCTGCGGACCTTCCACAGCGAGTACCGCGGCGGTCGGCCGGAGGCCGTGATCCGCCTCGAAGCCAGACTGGTCGATGCCCGCACGCAGCGTCTGCTGGCCAGCCAGCGCTTTCTCCACTACCAGCGGGCCGACAGCGAGTCCATCGAAGACGTGGTCGATGCCTTCGGCACGGCCGCCGACCGCTTGGCACAGGAACTGGTGGACTGGAGCCTGATGCAGATGCATGAGCGCTGACCGGTATGACGACAGCCGTTAAGTGAATGTAGACACTTGTTATGAATGTCGTGTGGTTACCGCCAACGGTGGCCTTTGGTTATCATGGGCGAAAAAGCAAGGAAACAGCGACAATGACGATGGACAGCTCGCCACGCCAGAATCTCGGTATCAGCGCTTACAGCTGGCTCAAACGCGACATCACACGAGGCGTCTTCCAGCCCGGCGAAAAGCTGCTGATGAGCCGGCTCAAGGAGCGCTATCAGTTGGGCATCGGCCCCCTGCGCGAAGCGCTGTCACAGCTCGTCGCCGAGCGCCTGGTGGTAGCGATCAGCCAGCGCGGTTATCGGGTAGCGCCCATGTCACTGGCCGAGCTCGCCGATCTCTACGACGCCCGCGCGCAGCTGGAGGGGCTGATTCTCACGCTGGCCATCGAACGCGGCGACGATAGCTGGGAAGCGGATATCCTGGCCAAGGCGCACACCCTGGCCAAGGTCATGGAAGTGAACAGCCCCGATGAGATGCTGGACGTGTGGGACGCCCGGCACAAGGCATTCCACACGGCCATCGCCAGCGGCTGCCGCTCGCCGCATCTGCTGCAGGTACGCGAGAGCCTGTTCGACCAGGTGGAACGTTACCGCCATCTGTGGCTGCGTGAGACGGTCTTCTCGGAGGAAGCGCTGGAGCGCAAGCGTCAGGAGCACGCCGCCCTGGTCGAGGTGATCCTGGCCCGTGAGGCCACTCGCGCCGCCGAGATGATGCGCGAACACCTGATGACCCCGGTGCCCATCATCACGCAGGTCATGACCCGACGGGGCCTGGCCTGAGCGCTGCCCGGTCATTGCCCTGTCATGTCGCTGCGTGAGAATCGCAAGTGACAGGCCGCTGCCGGCGGCTTATGTTGAAGACATACCATCCAAGCACGGCCAGGCACAGTCTCGGCCGCCAAGGCCTGATGGGGGGCGCCATGCCACACCTGCTGCGGTTCTCACGCGACATCGAACTTCGTCTGGAACGACTCTCCCAGCGCACCGGCCAGAGCAAGAGCGCCTTGATCGAACGCTGCCTTGCCGTGGGCATGCACGACCTGGAGTCTCAGCTGCTGCTGGAAGAAGCCGTCAGCGCTCCTACCGTTGCCGACAAGCCCGCTCTCGATCAGCTGCTGCGCGAAAGCGGCCTGGGAGCCTGATGTACGTGCTCCCTTCCCGGCTCAGCGGAAGGCCGCCAGGCAACGGCGATGTGTACGCAAGGCATGCTCGCGGGCGGTGGCCACCAGCCTGACCTCCTGCCCCGGCAGGCACTGCGCCAGCCGCGCCGCGGCCAGCGGCGTCAGCGCCCCCAGACGCGGATACCCACCGATGGTCTGACGGTCGTTCAGCAGCACGATCGGTTGGCCATCGGGCGGCACCTGTACCGCGCCCAGCGGTATGCCCTCGGAAATCATGCTTCCCAGTCGGCAGTGCAGTATCGGCCCCACCAACCTGACCCCCATTCGATCGGCACGATCGTCGACCCGCCAAGGCAGGTTGAAGGCACGAGAAAGGCTGGCGCCGCTGAAATGACCGATCTGGGCGCCGGGTACCAGCGCCAGCCAGTTTCCCGAAAGCGCCATGTTGATCGCCGGGTCGAACGGCAGTCGGCGGCCGGTGACGGCACGGCCGTTCCATGCCAGCTTGTCGTCGACCTGCAGCGTACGCCCATCGCCGTGCAGCCCGCCCAGTTGCTCCCGGGGCGTGGCGCTGCGACTTCCCAGCACCTGGGGCGCTTCGAGTCCGCCGGGCACGGCCAGGTAGGCCCGCAAGCCATTGCGCGGCTGACGGAAGACCAGGCGCTGGCCAGCCCGTATGGTGAACGTGGCACCAGGACTCAGGGCACGGTCGTTGAGGTGGGCATCGAGATCGGCGCCCATCAGCGCCAGCGTGGAGTCCGCCTCCGCTTCCAGCTCGAGACCGCCACCGATGACGATTTCCAGCGCTGCGGCATCCAGCGCGTTGCCCAATAGCCAGTTGGCCCAGCGAAACGAGAACCAATCGGCAGCCCCGCCCTGGGTGACCCCCAGGTGGCGCACTCCGAAGCGACCGTCGTCGACCAGCAGCGCCAGGGGCCCGGCCCGCACGACTCGCAGCGCGCCCTTGTCGGAAACGCTCATGGCGCACTCTCCAGCACCGTCGTATCGCCCCCCTGGCGGACGAACTCCTCGCGACTGATGGACTTGAAGCGGACCCGATCGCCCGGCCGCAGCAGGGGCTCGCCGCGGCGGGCGTGTTCGAACAGCGGGAAGGCGGTACGCCCGAGGATGTTCCAGCCGCCCGGTGAGGTCAGCGGGTAGATCGCGGTCTGGCGGTCGGCGATGCCTACACTGCCCGCGGCCACGCGGCGCCGGGGCGTTTTCAGCCGCGGGGTGGCCAGCGCCTCTTCCACCAGCCCCATGAAGCTGTAGCCGGGTGCGAAACCCAGGGCAAAGACGTAATAGTCACGGCCACAGTGGCGACGTACCACCTCGTCCACCGCGATGCCGGCTCGTTCGGCCACCCGGGTGAGATCCGGTCCGACACTGAGGTCGTACCAGACCGGCACTTCATGACATTGGCCCAGCCCGGTGTCGGCCGGCTCCAGGCGTTCGAGTACGCGCTGGATACGCCCGATGGCCTCGTCGTGGTCGAGCCGCAGCGCATCGTAGTGCAGCATGAGGGTGGTGTAGGAGGGCACCAGGTCGATGAGCTCCTCGCCGAAGGCCTCGCGCAGGGCGCGATCGGCGGCCACGATCCAGCCCATGTTGGCCTCGTCGATGGCGTCGAACAGGCGCACCATGAGCACGTCCATGGCAGTCAGCTCGATCTGCGCGACCATCGTCACGCCCGGTCCAGCTTGTCGAAGGCCTCGCGTATCGCCCGAACGGCCGCTACCGACTCGGGATTGTCGCCATGCACGCAGAGCGTATCGCAAGGCAGCTGCAGAGGCGTACCGTCGATGGCCGCCAGCGGCTCGCCGCGAGCCAGGCTCACGGCCTGGGCGACGATGGTCGCCTGGTCATGGTGCACCGCCCCCGGCAAACGGCGCGAGACGAGATGGCCGCCGGCATCGTAGGCACGATCGGCAAAGGTCTCGAACCAGATGGCGATGCCCATCTCCGCCGCCAGTTGGCGGCTCGGCTCCGGGTCGGCGGTCGCCATCAGCATCAGCGGCAGGCTCGGATCGTAGCTGGTCACGGCGCGCATCACGGCCCTCAGCAGCTCGGGGTCCCGTGCCATGTCGTTGTACAGCGCACCGTGCGGCTTGACGTAGCGAACGGCCGTTCCCTCCGCCTGACAGATGCCGGCCAGCGCGCCGATCTGATACAGCACCAGATCCTCGACTTCGGCGGGAGAACAGGCCATGGAGCGACGACCGAAACCCATCAGATCGGGATAGGCGGGATGGGCGCCGACCTTGACGCCATGCTCCACCGCCAGGCGCACCGTATGGCGCATCACATGAGGATCGGAGGCATGGAAACCGCAGGCGATATTGGCACAGTCGACGTAAGGCATGACCTCGCCATCCAGCCCCAGCGTGTAGTTGCCGAAGCTTTCCCCCATATCGCAATTGAGCAGTGGCACGGCCATTGGCGACTCCTTTTTGCGCTGTCTTGAACTGTTCTTGTGATGATCGACACTATATGAAGCGCCCTTTTTCAATGCCAATCGTTTTTCACGATACTCAATATCGGCATCCCCTATCATATTGTTATTCTGTGGAAAAATGGTTGACGCCATGTCGCTTCGCGATTATCAATGAAATGAAGCCAGGCAATACAATGCCAATAAAAGGAGTATTACTCATGGCCGTAAAAGATCCCTTCCATCTGGCCGTACAGGTACGTGATATCGACGAGGCACGTCGCTTCTACGGCGACTTCCTCGGCTGCCCCGAAGGCCGCTCATCCGCGAGCTGGGTCGACTTCGATCTCTACGGGCATCAGTTCGTTTGCCACCTCAACCCCGCCTTGAAAGACGCCGGAGTTTCCAGCCACAAGAACCCGGTGGACGGACATGGCGTTCCGGTTCCCCATTTCGGCGTGGTGCTGGAGATGGATGCCTGGGAAGCCCTGGCGCAGAAATTGCGCGAGCACGGCGTGACATTCGAGATCGAACCCTACATCCGCTTCAAGGGCGAGCCGGGGGAACAGGCCACCATGTTCTTCTACGATCCCTCCGGCAATGCCCTGGAGTTCAAGGCGTTCAAGAATCGCGAAGAACAGCTGTTCAAGAAGTCCTGAGCCGGATTCGCAGATGCTCGATTTCAAGGAGCTGGAAGCGTTCGTCTGGGCGGTGAGGCTGGGCTCCTTCCGCAAGGCGGCCATGCGCCTGCACCTGACCCAACCCTCGATCTCGGAGCGCATCTCGCGCCTCGAGAGCAGCGTGGGAGAGGTGCTGCTGGAGCGCTCGGCCAGGCCGATCCAGCCCACCATGCGCGGACGCGAGTTCTTCGTCCACGCCGAGCGTCTTCTGCAGCAGCGTGACGCGGCGATGAAGCTGTTCGAGGATGAGGAGAACTATTCCGCCCCACTGCGCCTCGGCGCCATCGAGACCATTGCCCACAGCTGGCTGCCCGACTTCATGCGTTGCCTGACCCAGCGCTATCCGCAGCTGACCATCGAGCTGAGCGTCGATTACTCGCCGGCGCTCAACCGCCGCCTGGCGAAGAACGATCTGGACATTCTGCTGGCGATGAATGGCTACCTGGAGCCGGAGCGCATCGATCAGCTGCCGCTGAGCCCTTACGAGATGGGCATGTTCGTCTCACCCGACCATGTCGAGACGATCGCGGTACAGGGTAGCGAGTGGCTTGGCTGCCTGCCCTTCATCTCCTTCGGCAAGAGGGCCAGACCCTACGAGGAGCTGGTGGAGTACCTGGATCGCCAGGGTGTGGCGGAGCCCCGCATTCACAGTGTCAGCACGCTGATGACCATCGTGCGCATGACCATGGAAGGACTCGGCATCGGCGCGCTCCCCGTCGCCACCGTACTCGACGAATGGCGCCAGGGTCAGCTCTATCGGATCGAGCTGCCGCAGCCCCTGCCGGACATGCATTACGACGTGATCTGGCGCATCGGCAGCCATCCCCGGTTCTGCCGCAGCGTGGGGCTGCTGGCACAGCAATGCGCCAAGCGCTATGCAGAGTCACGCATGACCGACATGACGACAAGCGATTTCTCCGGCCGCTGGGTGAGGCCGAAGCGTCCCGAAACTCACCCATAGGCGCTCTGACGCCACCCACACAACTCCAACTAGAGAGACCAAAATGAACAAGATCCTGTCCCGCTCCGTGCTGATCGCCGCTGCCTGCGGCCTCTCCACGACCGCCAGTGCCGCCCAGTGGACCATGGCCACCCCCTACGGCGATGCCAGCTTCCATACCAAGAACGTGAAGCAGTTCGCCGAGGACGTGGCGGAAGCCACCGGTGGCGAACTGACCATCAACGTCCACAGCGGCGGCTCGCTGGTGGCCCACGGTGAGATCAAGCCTTCGGTACGCCGCGGCACAATCGAGGCCGGCGAGATCTTTCTCTCCACCCTCTCCAACGAGGACCCCATCTTCGAGGTCGATACCCTGCCGGGCGTGGCCGGAAGCTACGAGGAAGCCTTCGAACTGTGGCAGGCCACCAAGCCGCTGATCACCGAACTGTTCGCCAATCAGGGCATGATGCCGCTCTACGCCGTGGCCTGGCCGGCCCAGGGCATCTATACCGACTTCGAGCTCGACGATGCCGAGCAGTTCGAGGGCCTGCGGGTGCGCGCCCCCAACATCAACACCCAGCGCTTCGTCGACTACCTGGGCGGCAGCCCCACCGAAACCGAGGAGTCGGACATTCCCACGGCGTTCAGCACCGGTCGGGTCGACGCCATGATCACCTCGAGTTCCACCGGTAACTCGATGACCGCCTGGGATTACGTCTCCCACTACACCGACGCCAACCTGTGGCTGCCGAAGAACATCGTGTTCATCAATCAGCGCGCCTTCGATCGCCTGGACGAAGCCACCCAGGAAGCGCTGCTGGAGGCCGCCGCACGGGCCGAGGAGCGCGGCTGGCAGATGAGCCGTGACGACAATCAGGCCAGCCTCGAGGCGCTGCAGGCGAACGGCATCACCGTCTCCGAGCCGAACGATGAGGTTGCGGCCGCCCTGCAGGCAGCTGGCGACCAGCTCTTCTCGGCCTGGGAGAGTCGTGCCGGTGAGCAGGCGAAGCAGGTACTCGAGGAGTATCAGCAGCAGCGCCAGGATTGAGCCCAACCCCAGGCGTGGCGGCTTGCCGCCACGCCTCCCTCAAGCTCGCCTCGAGGTTAGCGTCATGACCTTCAAGTTCAATGCCCTCTACCGCCTGGGTGCCCTGGGCGCGGCCGCCTGCATGGTGACCATCTGTGCCCTGATCGCGCTGCAGGTCTCGTTTCGCCTGATCGATGCCCTGCTGGTACTGATCGGCATGCGGCGCCTTGGCCTCGGCATCACCGGCGTCTCGGAGATCGCCTCCTACCTGTTGGTGGGTGCGACCTTCCTGGGCCTTGCCTACACCTTCGTGCATCACGCTCACATCCGCGTCACGCTGTTGATTTCACGGCTGCCATCGGCCATCAGGGCCTGGTTCGAGGTCTTCTGTCTGCTGGTCGCACTGGCCATCAGCCTGCTGCTCGGCTACGGCCTGGTGGAGCTCGCGCGGGAGAGCCGAATGTTCAATGACGTCTCCTCCGGCTTCCTGTCGATTCCGCTGTGGATTCCCCAGACGGTACTGGCCACCGGCGTGGGACTGCTCTGCCTGGCCCTGGCCGAGGCGCTGGTGACGACCCTGCGTATCGCCATTCGCGAGCCTAGCCGCTTCCGCGAGGCGACGGCCACCGACGACAGTGAGATTCACTGAGCCGCACTCAACCACACGGAGATACGTCACGTGCTGATACTCAGCCTGGCTACGATAATGACGCTGGCCGTCCTGCTCGGCAGCGGGGTGTGGATCGCCTTCGCCCTGATCGGCACCGCCTGGGTCGCGCTGGCCTTCTTCAGTCCCTTCGCACCGGGCCCGATCCTGGCTTCCGATTTCTGGGGCGCCAGCTACGGCTGGGATCTGACTGCCCTGCCGATGTTCATCTGGATGGGCGAGATCCTGTTTCGCTCCGGCCTCGCCGACAACATGTTCCGCGGCCTCTCCCCCTGGCTCAACCGCATGCCCGGCCGCCTGCTGCATACCAACATCATCGGCAGCGGCATGTTTGCCGCCGTGTGCGGCTCCTCGGCGGCCACCTGCGCCACCGTGGGCAAGATGACGCTGCCGGAGCTGGAGCGCCGCGGCTACGACAGCAACATGGCCATCGGCACCCTGGCCAGCGCCTCCACGCTGGGGCTGTTGATCCCGCCCTCCATCGTGCTGATCGTCTACGGCGTGGTAACCGAACAGTCGATCTCGCGGCTGTTCATGGCCGGCATCGGCCCGGGCCTGATGATCCTCGCCCTGTTCATGACCTACCTCATCGTCTGGTCACTGGTGAGCGGCAATCGCAAGGGCCTCACCGGCGCCGACGAATCGTCCATGCCGCTGGGCCAGAAGCTGCGCCAGACCCTCGAGCTGCTGCCCATCCTGCTGCTGATCGGCGGCATCATCGTGTCGATCTACGGCGGGCTTGCCTCGCCCACCGAGGCCGCGGCCGTCGGCGTGGTGCTGTCGATGCTGATTGCCCGCTGGAACGGCAACTTCAACGTCAGGATCTTCAGCGACTCGCTGTTCGCCGCCATTCGTACCGCCTGCATGATCGCCTTCATCATCGCCGGCGCCTCGTTTTTGACCTCGGCCATGGGCTTCACCCAGGTGCCCATGCAACTGGCCCGTACCATCGGCGAGATGGGCCTTTCGCCGACCATGCTGCTGGTGGCGCTGACGCTGCTGCTGCTGGTGATGGGCTGCTTCCTCGACGGCATCTCGCTGATCCTGCTGGTCACCGCCATCATCATGCCGCTGGTCAGTGCCGCCGGCTTCGATCTGATCTGGTTCGGCATCTACCTGGTGATCGTGGTGGAGATGTCACAGATCACACCGCCGGTGGGCTTCAACCTGTTCGTGATCCAGGGCCTCACGGGCAAGGACATCCTCACCATCACCAAGGCCACGCTGCCGTTCTTCCTGCTGATGATGCTGTCGATCGCGCTGATGCACCTGTTCCCCGAGATCGCGCTCTACCTGCCCCAGAGCATGAGCCGCTAGGAGAAGTGCCCGGTCCCTATGGGTGCCGGGCGCCCTCCTCCCTCGGATTGCGCGGATAGTAGCGCTCCGGCTGCCGCTCCACGTGAGCGAAGAAGCGCGTGTCCTTGTAGGGCATCTTCATGAACCCGGAAACCCCCAGTCCCTCGATCAGCCCCACCGCATCGAGAATGTCTTCGAGACGCTCGCGAAACTCCTCCTCGCGGGAGGGGTCGAGCAGGCGGTAGTAGCTGTGGATCTTGAGATGCTGGGGCAGCGCTTCGAAGATGATCATGCCGGTGTGGTGAATGTCGTTGAGCGCCTCCAGCGAGGTGATGATCGGCTCCGGCAGCACCAGAAACTCCTCGGGGTCGGGGCCGTCCTCGAAGTAGCTGTGCAGCCGGCTGCGGTCTTCCAGTTCAGGCACCGCGCTGACCTCGTAGCGCAGCCGCATGCCGGGCTCGATGACGAAGGGATGCGCCGGGCTCGACCGATCGAGGTGCAGGGTGTCGCGGGCGTTGAACAGGCAGCTCTTGAAGATGCCCTGGCGGTAGATGGCACGCGCCAGGTTGACCATGTTGTTGACCGCCGCCACGAAGGCCGGCTTGAGCGATGAGTCGTGCAGATTGAGCGAGGTGTCGATGTAGACGCCGTCGGCTTCCCAGCGCACGGCCAGCCCGCCCACCACCGGGTACTTGCCCAGCCGGCTCACCGCGGCGAGAAAGGCCTTCTCGGTCTCGCCCATGCCCTGCATGAAGTTCTTGTAGTAGCGATCCAGCTGCACGTCGTTGACGTCGTTGAGCGTTTCCGCTCCGCCCTCCTCGCGCAGGAACGCCTTGCGCGAGCTGTAGACCACGGTGTCGATCTCCCGCGTCATGGGCCGCACCCAGGTGGGCACCAGCGGCGCTTCGGCTGCACCTGGCAGATCGATCATCACCACCCGCGCCAGGCGCGGCATCTCGCGAATGAAGTGGTCGCCGGCGCGCTGGCGCACCCGCGGGTCGGGGTCGAGCATGCCGTCGAGCATGCGGGCGAACTCCATGGGCAGCCCCAGCGAGGTGGCGGGAATGGCACGATGACCGAAGCGACACGACTGTGCCGAGGCCAGCGCATAGAGGGTGCCGGCCGTGCCCTGCTCGTCGAAGCGCGGCGACGACAGCGCGCCGTTGAGCTGCTCTTCGCCGATGAAGTAGACGTCGCCCAGCCGCGCGTTGGTCTGCTGAAGGTTGTCCGACATTAGTTCCATGACGTTGGCCGCCACGAACTGCTGGTTGGCGTCGAGCTGGGCGAACACCGACGAGCCCCAGTCGATCAGCGCGACCTCCTCGCGACGGGCATCGAAGACCAGATTGGAGGGCTTGATGTCGCCGTGCACGATGGGCCGCCCAGCGGGTCCCGCCTCGCGTCGCAGGCTGCGCAGGATGTCGGCGAGCTGATCGGCGATGCGCACCACCAGACGCGGCGAAAGTCGCCCCTGACGCAGCGACACCTCCTCCAGGTTGAGCCCGGGGGCGCGCTGCATCACCAGGATCGACTGGTTGCGCACGCGCTGAAAGGCGATCAGCCGCGGCACCCGCGGGTGATCGACCTGCTCCAGCATGAACGCCTCCTCCTCGAGGCGGTCCTGCACCTGCTGGGGCAGGTTGACCCGGGTGAACTTGAACACGTACTCCTCGCCGTGGGCCGTGATGCCGGCGAAGACGAAGCCGTAGGCGCCCTTGCCGATCAGCGCGATGTCGCGGTAGCCCAGCTGCTCGAGCTGGGCCTGACACAGCGCCACCCACGCCTTGAGCTTGCGCGCGTCGTCGTGGCTGAGCAGATAGATCGACTGCTCTTCCGGAATGTAGAACTGCTGCAGCGGTGCCTGAGACATGGGTGTCCGCCTGTTGCTGGGAGCCGTCATCGGCTGATCCTTTCCGAGACGGCTCGCGTCCGGCTAGCCGAGATGCAGCAGCATGGTTTCCGGGCTTTCGAGATAGCCTCTCCAGGCATTGCAGAAGCGCGCGATGGTGCCGCCGTCGATCACCCGGTGATCCCCCGCCCAGGTGACGGTCATGATCGCCCGTCTGACCACCTCGCCACGCTCGTCGAAACGCGGCAGCCACTGGCTCTTGCCGATGGCGACGATGGCCAGCTCCGGCACGTTGATGATCGGTGCCGCATAGGTGCCGCCGAAGGCGCCGATGTTGGAGATGCTGATGGTGCCACCCTTGAGATCCTCCTGGGCCACCCGCCCTTCCCGGGCCGCGGCGGTCAGCCGCTGGATCTCGCGGGCCACCTCGAGCACGCTGCGCTGCTCCACCCGCTTGACGTTGGGTACGATCAGCCCCGCCTTGCTGTCCACCGCCATGCCCACGTTCACTTCGGGCAGATAGTGGATCTCGCTGACCTCGGGGTTGAGCCGCGCGTTGAGGATCGGCTCCTCACGCACCGCCAGTGCCAGCGCCTTCATGAAGAACGGCATCAGTGTCAGGCGCACCTGCTGCGCCTCGGCCGCGGGCTTGAGTCGCTCGCGCAGCGCCAGCAGTTCGGTGACGTCGATCTCCTCGCCGTATTGAAAATGCGGAACGGTGCTGGCCGACTCGACCATGCGCCGCGCCATCACCGCGCGCACGCCACGAATCGGCTCGACGCGAACCTCGCCGGCTTCATGCCGTGATGGCGCTGCGCCAGACGGCGTTTCGCTCTGCGGGGCTGGGCTGGCCGGTCGAGCGGCAGGCGGCTCGCCCTGCTGCTGCGGGCCCTGCTCGAGAAAGCGCAGCACGTCTTCCTTCAACACGCGACCGTCCTTGCCCGAACCGGCCACGGCTTCGAGATCCAGGCCATGCTCGCGTACCAGACGCCGCACCGCAGGGCTCGCCGGAATGCGCCCGTAGGGGCCGCGTCCGCCGCTAGCCACCGGCGCGACCCTGTGCTGCTGCGCCGCCTGGGGCGCGGTGGGCGACGGCTGGCCGAGGTCGGCCTGGGCCTCGCCCGGCTCGGCATGCGCCGGCACGTAGGCGTAAAGCGGCGCATGTACCTTGGCGATCTCGCCCTTGGCCACGTATAACCGGGTCACGCGGCCGGCTTCGGGGGCGGTGATCTCCACCAGCGCCTTGTCGGTCATCACGTCGACCAGCGGCTGGTCCTCGGCGATCTCGTCGCCCTCGCCGACCCGCCACTCGACCACTTCGCACTCGACGATGCCCTCGCCGATGTCGGGCAGAATGAAATCCTTGGCCTTGGCACTGGTCGCGGCGCTGCCGGCAGCCGGCGACGATGACGCCGCGGGCGGCGGCGCTTCCGCCGCGGGGCTTACCACTTCGTCCTCTTCCCGTGCGGCGGGTCGCGGCGGGGTCTCGAACTCGACCTCTCCGGTGGCCTCATAGGCGAACAGCGGGGCGTGCACCTTGGCGATGTCGCCCTTGGCCACGTACAACCGGGTCACGCGGCCGGCTTCGGGGGCGGTGATCTCCACCAGCGCCTTGTCGGTCATCACCTCGACCACCGGCTGGTCCTCGGCGATCTCGTCGCCTTCGTTCACCCGCCATTCGACCACTTCGCACTCCACGATACCTTCGCCGATATCGGGCAGCATGAAATCGCTCATCGTTCTCTCCTGTCCTGATATCGGGCGTCAGAACGCCGCGGATGCCTTGATCGCTTCGAAGATCTTGAGGTGGTCGGGCAGATACTCCTTCTCCAGCGTCAGCGGGAAAGGCGTGTCCAGGCCCGTCACCCGTTCGATGGGCGACTCCAGGTACAGGAAGCAGCGCTCCTGGATGGTGGCGGCGATCTCGCTGGCAAAGCCGCCGGTGCGCGGCGCCTCGTGGGTGATCACCAGGCGGCCGGTCTTGAGTACCGACTCCACCACGGTGTCCTCGTCCCACGGCAGGATGCTGCGCAGGTCGATCACCTCACAGGAGATGCCCTCCTTCTCGGCCAGCTCCACGGCGCGGTCGATCACCTCCATCTGGGCGCCCCAGCCGAGCACGGTGATGTCGCTGCCCTCCTTGGTGACCTCGGCCTCGCCGATGGGCAGCTGGTAGTCCTCCTCGGGCACCTCGCCCACCGCGGCGCGGTAGAGGCGCTTGGGCTCGAAGAAGATCACCGGGTCGGGGTCGCGAATGGCCGAGAGCAGCAGCCCCTTGGCCTGGTAGGGATTGCGCGGCACCACGATCTTGAGGCCCGGCGTATGGGCGAAATAGGCTTCCGGCGACTGGGAGTGATAGAGACCGCCGGAGATCCCGCCGCCATAGGGCGTGCGGATGGTGAGGCCGCCGACGTTGAACAGATCGCCCGAGCGAAAGCGGAACTTGGCGGTCTCGTTGACGATCTGGTCGAAGGCCGGAAAGATGTAGTCGGCGAACTGGATCTCGGCCACCGGTACCGAGCCCTGGGCCGCCAGACCGTTGGCAAAGCCGATGATCCCCTGCTCCACCAGCGGCGTGTTGAAGCAGCGCGCGCGACCGTACTTCTCCTGCAGGTGGCTGGTGGCGCGGAAGACCCCACCGAAGACGCCGACGTCCTCGCCGAAGCAGAGCACCTTTTCATCCTCGGCCATGGCGATGTCCAGGGCGTTGTTGATCGCCTGCAGCATGTTCATTCTGGGCATCTCAGGCTCCTCCCTGCTCGTCGCTGGACTTGTGGTCGCCACCCGGCCTGACGTCGGGGTCGAGCGAACGGGCGCCCTTCGGGTAGGCGTCGGGATACTTGCGAATGTGGGTCTTCAGCGCATCGAGCTGACGCTGCAGCGCCGGCGTGACATCGGCGTAGACATCGGTCACCAGGCTCTCCAGCGGCGGCGGCGGACGCTTCTCGGCACGCTTCATGGTCTCGAGCACCTCGCGGCGCAGGCTCTCCTGAAGCTCCTTCTCCTCCTCCTCGCTCCACCAGCCGCCGTCGATCAGCCAGCGCTGCATGCGCAGGATGGGATCCTTCTCGCGCCAGGCCTCCTCCTCCTTGCGCGAGCGATAGCCCGAGGGGTCGTCGGACGAGGAGTGAGCCGCCAGGCGATAGGTCATGGCCTCGATCAGCACCGGCTGGTTCTGCTCCACGGCGATCTTGCGCGCCTCCTGGGTGGCACGATAGACGGCCAGTACGTCGTTGCCGTCGACACGAATCACGTGCATGCGATAGCCGAACGCCCGCGGCGCGATCCCGTCGGCGGCAAACTGCTCGCTGGCCGGCGTCGAGATGGCGTAGCCGTTGTTACGACAGAAGAAGATCACCGGCACCTTGTGCACCGACGCCATGTTCAGCGCGGCGTGGAAGTCGCCCTCCGAGGCCGCCCCCTCGCCGAAGAAGGTGATGGTGCAGTGGCCTTCGCCGGCCAGCTTCTGGCCATAGGCGTAGCCGGTGGCCTGGGGGATCTGAGTGGCCAGCGGTGACGAGATCGTCATGTAGTGCAGTTTGCGCGAGCCGTAGTGGATCGGCATCTGCCGGCCCTTGCCGTAGTCGAGCTCGTTGCCGAACAGCTGGTTCATGAACTCGTCGTAGCTGAAGCCGCGATAGACCAGCGCGCCCTGCTCACGATACTGGGCCATGATCATGTCGGCATCGTCGAGCGCTGCGGTGGCGCCGATCACCGCGGCCTCCTCGCCGGTGCACTGCATGTAGAAGGAGAGCCGGCCCTGACGCTGCGCCGCCATCATGCGCTCGTCGAGCACTCGGGTGACGAGCATGGCCCGGTAGATTCTCAGCGCCTTCTCCTTGTCGAGCTCGGGCGCCTCGGCCCCCTCGAACAGGGAGCCGTCCTGCTGCAGCAGGCGAAAGGTGGGGATGTGGAACTCGTCGCCGGTCATGAAGCTAGGCGTGTGGACATCGTGTGTTGTTGTCATCTTCCTGGTCCTTGGGTAATGGCAGGAGGAGTGCCGCCCCTCGTGAGGGCAGTGTTGACTCTAATGTAGCCGTCTGCCAGAGGGTCTCTCCAGCAGATCGCCAACGCTGGAAAAGTTGACGTTAACGTAAGATGAATCTAAACGCACCTATTTTGCTATACAAGCCCCCTCTCTACGACGAATGCACTATCACTGCCGCCAGCCATAGCCGAACGCTCCGTGAGCTCAGCATCACCCGTGATATCGACCTGGCAAGCGCAGCCTGGAGCGAGCGGGCGTCGGCCCGCGCCTAGCCGCGCCGCTGCAGGCGCTCGAAGAGGCTGTCCACGGCCAGCGCCAACAGGCCGATCAGTACGGCCCCCTGGACGATGTAGGCGGTATTGCCGTTGACGATGCCGGAAATGATCGGGTCGCCCAGGTTGCTCGCCCCCACGGTGGTGCCCAGAGCGGCGGTGGCGATATTGATGGTGACCGAGGTGCGGATACCGGCAAGGATGAAGGGCGCGGCCAGCGGCAGCTCCACCTGGCGCAGTACCTGCCACGGGGTCATGCCCATGGCGCGGGCCGCCTCGTGCACCTGCGGGTCGATGCTGTCGATCCCGGCCAGGGTGTTGCGCACGATGGGCAGCAGCCCATACAGCAGCAGCGCGACGATGATGGGCAGCGTACCGAACCCCAGAGCGGGCACCGCCAGGGCCAGCACGGCGACCGGAGGAAAGGTCTGACCGATGGAGGCCAGCTGCGACACCAGCGGCAGGAAGTCCCTGCCGAACTTCCGGGTGACGGCCACCGCGGCGGAGACCCCCAGGGCCACCGCCAGCAGCGAGGCGATGCCCACTACCAGCACGTGCTGGCCCAGCAGGGTCAGGAAATCGGCGCGGCGATAGATCACCTGCCGCAGGTCGGGTTCGAGCAGGCGGAACAGCCACTCGAGATGCCCCATGCCCAGGGTCAGCAGCAACAGCAGGCTCAGCCAGACGATCGGCGCCAGCCACCGCTGTACGGCCGAGCCGTGTGTCGTCGACGACGCAGCCGAACTCATGGCACCTTGGCCCCGAGCAGGCGGCGCAGCGACAGCTCGCCGATGGGAATGTCCTCTTCGTCGACCACCGTCAGCCGGTCGACCCTGTGCCAGAGCATGACCGACAGCGCCTGGCTCAACGAGGCGCCGTAGGGAATCCGCTCGCTGGCCAGCAGCCGCGGCCCCAACGGCAGCATGTGCTCGCTGACCTGGATCAGCGCCGCCTCCTTCAGGCCGCGGTCCATGCCGCCCAGCAGCGACTCGACGAAGGGATTGGCCGGCTCGCGCAGCAGCTCGACGGGTGAGCCCTGCTGCACGATCCGCCCCTGGTGCATCACCACCAGCCTGTCGGCGAGCGCCAGCGCCTCGTCCATGTCGTGAGTGACGAAAACGACGGTCTTGTGCAGGCGCGCCTGCAGCACCCGCAGCTCATCCTGCAGGGTGGCCCGGGTGATGGGGTCGAGGGCGCCGAAGGGCTCGTCCATCAGCAGGATGTCGGGGTCGGCGGCCAAGGCCCGGGCCACGCCGACACGCTGCGCCTGGCCGCCGGAGAGCTGGCGCGGGTACTTGTCGGCGAACTCCGCCACGGGCAGGCCCAGCAGCTGCATCAGCTCCTCTACCCTGTCGCGCACCTTGCCCTTGGGCCATTTCAGCAGGCGCGGCACCAGACCGATGTTGCGCGCCACCGTCCAGTGGGGAAACAGCCCGGTACTCTGGATGACGTAGCCGATCCGCCGTCGCAGGGCGACTTCGTCGAAGCTGCGCACCGGCTGGCCGTCGAGATGAATCTCGCCGCCGTCGTGCTCGATCAGTCGATTGATCATGCGCAGGGTGGTCGACTTGCCGCAGCCCGAGGTGCCGACCAGCGCGCACAGCTCGCCCTTCTCGACACGCAGCGAGATACCGTCCACGGCGGTCTCGTCGCCGAAACGCTTGGTCACGTCGAACAGTTCGATCATGCGGCCCCTCCCGGGCGAAGACGTTCACTCAAGGCGCCGATCAAGGCATCGGCGACCAGGGCCAGGCCGATGATCGGCAGGGCGCCCAGCAGCACCATGTCCATGGCCGCCTGCCCCAATCCCTGGAAAATGAAGGTGCCGAGCCCGCCGGCACCGATCAGGGCCGCCACCGCCGTCAGGCCGATGGCCTGGACGGTGGTGATGCGCACGCCCTCCAGCACCACCGGCAGTGCCAGCGGCAGGCGCACCTGCAAAAAGACCTGGCGTCGGGCCATGCCCATGCCGCGGGCGGATTCGATCACCGCCGGGTCCACCTCTTCCAGGGCGACGAAGATGTTGCGAACCATCGGCAGCAGGCTGTAGCCGAGCAGGGCCAGGAAGGCCGGCGCCCAGCCGATGCCGCTGACTCCCAGCACCGCCAGCCAATCGACCCGCGCGCCGAGCCAGGCAAGCGGGGCCAGCAGCAGGCCGAACAGCGCCAGGCTGGGAATGGTCTGGAGAAAGTTGAGCACGCCGAAGCCGACACGCCGCACCCCGGTGTGCCTGCGCATGGCCAGCACCAGTAGAGAGGCCACCACCAGGCTGGCCCCCACCGCCGCCCCGACCAGCGCGAGATGTTGCTGGACGGCACTGGCGAACTGGTCGCTGCGGGCGTGATATTCGCGCAGCAGCGCCAGCGGCTCCAGCCACAGTGACAGCGCCAGCCACCAGCCGAGCAGCATCGGCACCAGCAGCAGCCAGCCCAGCGCACGCGACATGCCGAGCCGGGTACGTAGCTCAATCAACACCAGCAGCAGCAGGAAGAGCAGCAGCCACAGCGCACTGCCGATGCCCACCCGCGCCTGGGGCATATCCGGCGTCACCAGCACCGCCGTGGCCGCCGCCAGCCACAGCGGCAAGAGCGCGAGCAGCGCCATCACCACGCCAAGGGAAAGCGTCAGCCCCTTGCGGTTCGGCCGCCAGGCCAGCACCACCACGGCGAGCATGGGTACGGCCATCAGCAGCGCCGGCCAGCCGCCCACGACCTCGAGCGCGGCGTAGGGCGTGCCGGGCACGATTCGGTTGGGCGCGATGCTGACGGCATCCAGCGTCAGCCAGGCCGCCGTCGCGGCCAGCATCAGGCTCGACAGGACCCAGTTGGGAGATTGCCTGGTCTCGCCCACGCCTCAGTCCTGCAGCTCGGCCAGATACTCCTCGGCGACTTGGCGCGGATCGAGCCCTTCCACCGCCACCTTGGCATTGAGCTCCTGCAGAATTTCCAGATCGAGGGACTGGAACAGCGGCTCGAGCAGTTCGGCAATCTCCGGGTAGGCCTCGAGCACTTCCTCGCGCACCACCGGCGCCGGCTGATAGACCGGCTGCACCCCGAGCGTATCCTCCAGCACCACCAGGTCGAGCGCGCTGAGCCCGCCGTCGGTGCCGTAGGTCATGGCGGCATTCACCCCGCTGGTCTGCTGGGCGGCGGCACGCATGGTAGCGGCGGTATTGCCGCCGGAGAGCACCAGCAGCTGATCGCTGCTCAGCTCGAAGCCATAGGCCTGCTGAAACGCCGGCAGTGCCTGTTCGGACTCGACGAATTCGGCGCTGGCGGCGAACTTGAACTCCCCGCCGCCGTCGAGATACTCGGCCAGGTCCTCGAGGGTCTCGAGGCCATGCTCCCGGGCCAGGTCGCCGCGCACGCTCATGGCCCAGGTATTGTTGGCCTGGGCCGGCGCAAGCCACACCAGACCGTTCTCGGCGTCTCGTTCACGCACCGTTTCGAAAGCGCTCTCGGCATCGTGCCAGACATCGCTGTCGGTCATGTCGAAGAAGAAGGCCCCGTTGCCGGTGTACTCGGGATAGAGGTCGATCTCGCCGTTCAGCAAGGCCTGCCGGACGATGCTGGTGGCGCCGAGCTGCAGCCTGTCCTCCGTCGGGATGCCGCCCTGCTCCAGGCGCTGAATGATCAGCTGCCCCAGCACCGAGCCCTCGGTATCGATCTTGGAAGATACCGTGACCGGGTCACCGGCATGCACGCCGACGGCGAAAAGCAGGGAGCCGGCCGTCACGGCCGCCACAGACAAGTAGCGTTTCATGATCATCACCATCCTATGGGTATGTCGGTAGAGTATAAGGCGTGTACAGTTTGACTGTCAGACCCGTTCTCAACGCGGAGCTCCCCATGGATGCGGACGGTACCGCCCTGCTCGCCCGTTGCCATCACCCCCTGGTGCGCGATCTGGCCTGGATCGTCATGGCGCCGGACCTGATCGCCATGCCCTGGCCCGGACGCCCGAGCCGGGCGGACTTCGGCCTCGAACGGGACGAGCGTCTGCTGGCCTACCTCGACGAACTGGAAGCCAACCCCGAGGGCCTCGAGCGCCGGGCGGGCAGCACCGTCGATGGCCGCATGGGCCACTATCACGAGCGCCTCTGGCAATTTCTGCTCGACACTGCGCCGGGCACCCGTCTGCTCGCCAGCAATCTTCGCATTCACCAGGGCAAACGCACCCTGGGGGAGCTCGACCTGCTCTACCGCCGTCGCCACGATCCCACGCCCATTCATCTCGAAGTGGCCATAAAGTTCTACCTGGGCCTGCCGCAAGGCCCCGGCCCGAACGACGACCAGGCACGCTGGATCGGTCCCGGCGGCGCCGACAGCCTCGCCACCAAGCGCGAGCATCTGGACCGTCATCAACTGCGTCTGACCGAGCATGCCGAGACCCGGCTGACCATCCACCAGCACACCCAGCCCCGCGACATCGGCCCCGCGCGGACGGAGACGATCAGGCAACAGTTGGCGATGCCCGGCGTGCTGTTCTATCCCTGGCACCGGCCGCTGCCGGCACCGCACGAGGCAACGACCGATCATCTGCGCGGAGAGTGGCTACACTGGCGCGACTGGCGGCGGCTGCGCGACGGCCTGAGGCGGGACACCCGCGCCGCCTGGCTGGTCAAGCCGCACTGGCTGGCGCTGCCGCGGGACGAGGCCTTCCTGCCGTTGGACGACGTCGAGGCGCGTCTGGCGCAGCATTTCTCACGGCCCGCCTCGCCGGTGCAGATTGCGCTGCTCGATTCCGCCGGCCCGGCCAGCGCTCGTCGACGGCTGTTCGTCGTCGACGACAGCTGGCCATTGCAGATACCGCTGCCGCCCTACCCGCGCACGCCCAGGTGAAACGACAACGCCCGGCCAGAGGCCGGGCGTATGCGTACTGCAGGCACGAGGCTCACTGCTCGGGTGGCTCGTAGACCCAGCTCGTTCCCTTGCGGGAATCCTTGAGCACGATACCGAGTGCGGCGAGCTCGTCGCGGATGCCGTCGGCGGCGGCGAAGTCTCTGGCCTGCTTGGCCTCGGCACGCTGGGCGATGCGCGCTTCGATCTGTTCTTCGCTCAGCGGCAGCGCCGCCTGGTTGCCCTTGAGGAAGGCCTGCGGATCCTGGCCGAACAGCCCCAGTACGCCGCCCAGACGACGCAGCTCGGCGGCCAATGCCGGCGCCTCACCGGGGGCTTCCTTCCTGGCACGGTTGAGCTCGCGCACCAGCTCGAACAGCACCGACAGCGCTTCGGGCGTGTTGAAGTCGTCGTCCATGGCGGCGGTGAAACGCTCGGCGAAGCGGCCATCGCCCACGCCATACGCAGCGTCCGCGCCGAGAGCCTCCATGCCTTCGAGCGCGGTGTAGAAGCGCTCCAGCGACTTGCGCGCCTCACCCAGCGACTCCGGGGCGTAGTTGATCGGGCTGCGGTAGTGGCTCGCCACCAGCAGGTAGCGCACCACTTCCGGGTCGTGGACTTCGAGCACCTCGCGGATGGTGAAGAAGTTGCCCAGCGACTTGGACATCTTCTCCTGGTTCACCCGCACCGCCCCGGCGTGCATCCAGGTATTGACGTAAGGCTTGCCGGTGGCCGCCTCGCTCTGGGCGATCTCGTTCTCGTGGTGCGGAAAGGTCAGGTCCGGGCCGCCGCCGTGGATGTCGAAGGTATCCCCCAGGCAGCAGGTCGACATCGCCGAGCACTCGATGTGCCAACCGGGGCGCCCCTCGCCCCAGGGCGAAGGCCAGCTCGCCTCGCCGGGCTTGGCCGCCTTCCACAGCACGAAGTCGAGGGGGTCCTCCTTGTGCTCGTCGACCTCGACCCGGGCGCCGGCGCGCATCTCGTCGGGATTGCGGTTGTTGAGCTTGCCGTAGCCCTCGAACTTGCGCACCCGGTAGTAGACGTCGCCGTTGGCGGCCGGATAGGCATAGCCCTTGTCGATCAGGGTCTCGACCATGGCGATGATCTCGCTCACGTGGCCGGTGGCCCGCGGCTCGCGGTCCGGGCGCAGCACGCCGAGGCGCGCCTCGTCCTCGTGCATGGCGGCGATCATGCGCTCGGTGAGCGAGGCGATGGTCTCGCCATTCTCGTCGGCCCGCTTGAGGATCTTGTCGTCGATGTCGGTGATGTTGCGCACGTAGGTGACGTCGAAGCCGCGCCAGCGGAGGTAGCGGGTGATCACGTCGAACGCCACCATCACCCGGGCGTGGCCCAGGTGGCAGTAGTCGTACACGGTCATGCCGCAGACGTACATGCGCACCTTGCCCGGTTCGATCGGAGCAAACGGCTCCTTGCGTCGCGTCAGCGTGTTGTAGATCTGCATGTCAGCCCTTCTTCTGTATCTTTGCCCAACTGTCCTTCAGCCCAACGGTGCGGTTGAACACCAGCTTGCCGTCACGACAGGCATGGCGGTCGGCACAGAAGTAGCCCATGCGCTCGAACTGATAACGCGACTCGGGGGCGGCATCGGCCAGGCTCGGTTCGCCCATGGCCTGACAGATCTGCAGCGACTCGGGATTGAGATGCTCGAGGAAGTCGGCGTCCTTGTCCTTGTCCGGCTGCTCGACCAGGAACAGGTTGTCGTAGAGACGCACCTCCATCGGCACCGCATGATTGGCGCTGACCCAGTGGATCACGCCCTTGACCTTGCGCCCTTCGGGGTTCTTGCCCAGGGTATCGAAATCCACCGAGCAGCGCAGTTCCACGATCTCGTCGCTGGCGTCCTTCACCACCTCGTCGCAGCGGATCACGTAGGAGTTGCGCAGACGCACCTCCTGACCCGGCGCCAGGCGGAAGAACTTCTTCGGCGGCTCCTCCATGAAGTCGTCGCGGTCGATGTAGAGCTCGCGGGTGAAGGGCACGCGGCGCACTCCCATGTCCTCACGGGCCGGATGGCCCGGCACCTCGTAGACCTCCTCGTGGGACTCCGGCACGTTGGTCAACACCACCTTGAGCGGATTGAGCACGCACATGGCGCGCGGGGCGTTGTCCTCCAGATCCGAGCGGATGGCATGGTAGAGCATGGCGATGTCGACCAGGCCGCCGTCGGCGCGGGTCACGCCGATCATCTCGCAGAACTTGCGGATCGACGCCGGGGTGTAGCCGCGCCGACGCATGCCGGAGATGGTCGGCATGCGCGGGTCGTCCCAGCCGTCGACGATGCCCTCGTCCACCAGCAGCTTGAGCTTGCGCTTGGAGGTGAGGGTGTAGTTCATGTTGAGCCGCGCGAATTCGATCTGGCGCGGCTTGCACGGCACCGGCAGGTTGTCGAGGAACCACTCGTAGAGCGGGCGGTGGTCTTCGAACTCCAGGGTGCAGATGGAGTGCGTCACCCCTTCGATGGCATCCGTCTGACCATGGGCGAAATCGTAGGAGGGGTAGATCTTCCAGGTGTCGCCGGTCTGGTGATGATGGGCATGACGAATGCGGTAGAGGATCGGGTCGCGCAGATTGATGTTGGGCGAGGCCATGTCGATCTTGGCTCGCAGCACCCTCTCGCCCTCGTTGAACTCGCCGGCACGCATGCGCTCGAGCAGGTCGAGGTTCTCCTCGACGCTGCGCTCGCGCCAGGGGCTCGGACGGCCCGGCTCGGTCAGCGTGCCGCGATATTCGCGGATCTCGTCGGGCGAGAGATCGTCCACGTAGGCCTTGCCCTCGCGAATCAGATGCTGCGCCCAGGCGTAGAGCTGATCGAAGCAGTCGGAGGCGTAGCGCACCGGCCCCGCCCACTCGAAGCCGAGCCAGCTGACGTCCTCCTTGATGGCGTCGATGTAGGCTTGCTCTTCCTTGGCCGGGTTGGTGTCGTCGAAGCGCAGGTGACAGTTCCCACCGAACTGCTCGGCCAGGCCGAAGTTGAGACAGATGGACTTGGCGTGCCCCACGTGCAGGAAACCGTTGGGCTCCGGCGGGAAGCGGGTGACGACCTTGTCGGCACGACCGGCCTCGATCTCGTCGCGGATCTGGTTGCGGATGAAATTCGGCGCACTGGCGTTTTCGGTGGTCATGTTGTTGCGGCAAACCTCTGGTTGGATCGCGAGTCTGGGTGGGGCCCCGAATGTCGATGAACCCGACACGCTTCGCGCATCGATGCAAAACGGCTATTATAACGCCACGCCCATGCACGGCGCCAAGGCGCGCTCCCATCGTACAGGAAACTTCGATGATCATTCTCGAGACCAGCTTCGGCGACATCGCCATCACCCTGAATCACGAACAGGCGCCCAAGTCCGCAGCCAATTTCGAGCAGTACGTGCGCGACGGCCATTACGACGGCACCCTGTTCCATCGCGTCATTCCCGGCTTCATGATCCAGGGCGGCGGCTTCGACCGGGACTTCAACCAGAAGCCGACCCGCGACCCGATCGAGAACGAGGCCGACAACGGGTTGAAGAACCTGACCGGCACCCTGGCCATGGCCCGCACCCAGGACCCCCACTCCGCCACCGCCCAGTTCTTCATCAATGTGGCCGACAACGACTTCCTCAACCACAGCGGTAAATCGCTGCAGGGCTGGGGTTACTGCGTGTTCGGCGAAGTGGTGGAGGGCATGGACGTGGTCGAGCGCATCACCGCCGTGGACACCACCCGCCGCGGCATGCATGCCGACGTGCCCGCCGAAGACGTGATCATCGAGCGCGCCTACGTCAAGGACGCAGCAGACGACAGCTGAGCCGCAGCCAACCACGGGATTGCTCATGAGTTCCACCCTGCTGATCTCCGACCTGCATCTGCACCCGGCTGCGCCCGAGGTCACCGAGGGCTTCCTCGGCTGGCTCGAGCGCAGAGCCCGCGGCGTCGATGCACTCTACATCCTGGGTGACTTCTTCGAGGCCTGGATCGGCGACGACCTGCTCGATCACGCCGACCAGGATCCCAGCGGCACCGGCAAGCTGGCCCTGCGAGTGGCCGCCGCCCTGCGCCGCCTGAGCGACGAAGGCACCCAGATCTACCTGATGCACGGTAACCGCGACTTCCTGCTCGGCCACCGCTTCGCTGCCGCCTGCGGGGCCAAGCTGGTCACCGATCCGGCCGTGCTGCGCTTCGCCGACGAGCCGGTGCTGCTGATGCACGGCGACAGCCTGTGCACCCGCGACGAGGCCTACATGACCTTTCGCGAACAGGCCCGCAACCAGGCCTGGCAGGAGCAGGTGCTGGCCATGCCGCTGGCCGACCGCCTGCAGCTGGCCGCCGCGCTGCGGCAACAGTCCGGCGAAGCGACCTCCAACAAGGCCGAGGACATCATGGACGTCACCCCGGAAGAAGTCGTGCGCACCATGCGCGACTACGGCGTGACGACCCTGATCCACGGCCACACGCATCGTCCCGCCGTGCACGAGCTCGAGGTCGGCGACCTCCCAGCCCGCCGTATCGTGCTGGGCGATTGGCAGCCCGGCACAGGCTGGGAAATCGAGATCGGCCCCGATGGCGACCCCACCCTGCGGGAAATCGCCCTCTAAGGAGCTGACTCAAGGCAGCGCATCGACCTCTTCGCCGCTCACACGACAGGCGTGAATGGCGGCGAGAAGGTCGTCTGCCGGCGGCATGTGCGCCGCCTCGCCGATCAGCTCCAGGCGCGAGTCCTGACGCCAGACGCTTGGCGTCAGGCTCGCCGCCCCCTCGCCGCGGTTGTAGAGCTTCCATCCGGCATCGGTGTGCAATACGCCCTTGACGCGCAGCGCGGACGGCAAGCGATCCAACAGCAGGGTCAGGCGGTCGAGATCGAACACCTCGACGGGACTCCAGCGCCACCCCAGCGTGTGGTAGCCCAAGGCCCGACCGCTCGCCGCCACCGGCTGCCCCGGCCGAGGTGCCGGCACCACGAACTCATCCAGTACCGGCATCCGAGCGCCAGAGTCGCGCAGCGCCGCATGCCCATCGCGCACGCTTCCGGCCGCCGTCGAGCGGTGACGGCCACCTGCCAGCAGTACGTTCACATCCAGTTCGCCATGGGCAGCGTGCACCACCCACTTCTTCGGCGGCCAGAGCTGCTGCACGAAGGCCTCGGCAGCGGCGACCGCCTGCGCCCCGCTGCGGTCGGTCATGGTCAAGGCGACGGCGTCGGCCATGGCCAGCTGGTCGTTGAAGGTGTCGTGCTCCCGCACGCGGGGATCCTCGAGTCGGGACGGATCGAGCAACGCCACGATGTCCTGCACCACCAGCACGTCGGCAAAGGCCTCTCCACGCAGCGTGTCGAGCAGGCCGGCGGGATGACCGAGCCCCGAAGGCTCGATGAGCAGCCGGTCGGGCCGATGGCGATGCAGCAGGTTGACCAGCGTGGCCTGCAGCACGAACGCCAGCTGGCAGCAGAGACACCCACCGGGCAGTCCCTTGACGATCACGTCGTCCCGCGACTCGAACATGGTCTGATCGATACCGACCTGGCCGAACTCGTTGATCAATACCGCCCAGCGCTCGTTTGCCGGCTTCTGCTCGATCAGACGCTGGATCAGCGTGCTCTTGCCGCTGCCCAGAAAGCCGGTGAAGAGATGTACGGGTATCGATCTTAGCGGCGTGGCAGCCATGGGCGCTCCTGCAGAACTATTGTTATAGAGTAACACGACAGCCAGCCATGACAGCAAGCTTCTTCACCATGAGATAACGGTATAAAATTGGGGCAGAAGATAAGGGGGCATCGCCCCCTTATCGGTACCGCACGGCAGGCTATTGCCCTCAGCGGCGGGTGACCTCGGAGGTCTCCCGCAGATGGCTGCGCAGTCCCTGCACGGCCGCCTGAGCCCGCAGCTGCTCGGCCATGCGCGCCACGAAGGCATCGATCTGCTCGTCGGGCTCGCCGGCAGCGACGTCGTCGAGTGCGATGAGGATGACTCTCTCGCCATCGCTGGTGTGGCCGAAAACGGCCTCGCCCGCCTCGGGATGCGGCAAGCGGAAGGCGGCCTGGAGTACCGAGCGCGGCACGTTGTCCCGCTGGCGCGTGGCCCCTTCGACCTGCTGCCAGTCGAGATCCAGCTCCTCTCCGGCGCGCAGGCGCTCGACCTGCTGACGTGCCACGTCGAGCAGCATCTCACGCTGCTTGATCCGGGTCACGGATGCCGCCACACGCTCGCGCACTTCCTCGAGCGGCAGCACGGTGGCCTCACGATGCTCGGCAACCCGCAACACCATGCGGCGATCGTCGTCGAGTTCGATGACTTCGCTGTTGAAGCCCTCGACCAGCACATCTTCGCTGAACGCCTCGCTCATCACGCCCGGCTCGGAGAGTATGCCCTCACCGCCTTCACGCGACACCCAGTCGCTCTCGTGGAGCTCGAGACCCAACCCATCGGCCACGCTGGCCAGGTCGTCGGCGGCAAAGCTCTCATCGATCAGGGATTGAACGCGACGGTTGAAATCGCCGGTGACCTGGTCGAGCGCCAGCTCACGGGCCAGATCGTCGCGCATCTCCTCGAAGGATGGCTGTTCCAGCCCCGTGACCTTGATCAGATGCAGACCGCTGCTGGTTTCCACGATGCCGGAGACCTGCCCGGGCGCGAGCGCGAAGGCCGCATCGTCGAAGGCGTCGCCGAAGAAACCGCGACTGATCACACCGAGATCGCCACCCTGCTCGGCGGACGCAGGATCGTCGGAGTACTCGAGCGCCAGGGCTTCGAAGTCATCGCCCTCGGCCAGACGCTGGCGAACGGCTTCCAGCCGCTCCACGGCTTCTTCTCGCGTGCGTTCGCCGTTGTGGGTGGCCATGATGTGGGAAACGCGCCGATCGGCGTCACGACCGCGGTTCTGCCACTCCTGCCGCAGCGCCTCCTCGTCCACCTCGACCTGGCCGGCCATCTCCTGACGATCGACGATCACGTACTCCAGACGCACCTGTTCCGGTCGCTGGTAGTTCTCGCGATGCTCCTCGTAGTAGGCGAGCAGCTCTTCCTCGCTGACCTCCACCGGCTCGTCGAGCGCATCGGCGTCCAGCGCATGGTAGCGGAAGCTGCGCACCTGCGACTGCAGGGCCGCCAGAGTTTCTCGCTCGCTGTCGAGCACGAAGTCACTGACGGCCAGACCCTGCTGCAGCTGCTGCCGCTTGAGATCGACGCGCAGCGCAGCACGGAATGAGGTTGGCGTGAAACCGGCACTGGCAAGGCGGTTGCGGAACAGGTCGGCATCGAAGCGGCCGCTCTGATCCTGGAACTCGGGCAGGGTCACGATGACCTGATCGAGCTGCTCGTCGGAGAGATGCAGCCTGCCCTCCTCGGCAAAGGCCAGCAGCAGGCGCTCGCCAATCATCTCGTCGAGTACCTGCCCGCGCAGAGCCCGCTCCTGCTCGGGCGGCACCTGGCCGGAGCGGATCGCGCGCTGCACCTCCATCTCCAACTCCTGACGGGTGATGGACTGGCCGTTGACCTTGGCGACTTCATCGCCGCCGCCGCCGAATAGCCCCACCAGGGACTCGACACCGAACAGCGCCATGGTGACGACCACGGCACCGACGATGATCTTGGCACCCCAACTCCTGGAGCGGTCACGAATACTTTGCAGCATGCAGGCCTCGGTAACTGATTGTTGGCTGGCAGTGGGGCCATATTATACGGTGGCCCGGCCTCGCGGACCATGGCTGAGCGCCCGGCTGGACATCGGTGCGGGGCGCCGACGCCAAATCAAGCCGCATCCGCCAAAAAATAAGGCGCATCGCCGAAGCGATGCGCCTGATGGTTTGCTTCCGACGCTGGACCGCCCGCTACCGGGCTGGCGGAGCAAACAATCCGTTGACTCAGTTGACGGAGTCTTTCAGTGCCTTGCCGGCCTTGAAGGTCGGCACCTTGGCTGCACTGATCTGGATCGGCTGGCCGGTCTGCGGGTTGCGGCCGGTACGGGCGGCACGCTCCTTCACCGAGAAAGTACCAAACCCGACGAGTGAAACGCTATCCCCTTTCTTGAGGCTCTCGGTAACGGTATCGACCATGGCATCCAGTGCGCGAGACGCAGCGGCCTTGGGAATATCGGCAGACGCGGCGATGGCTTCGATCAGCTCGGATTTGTTCACACTTCACCCCTTGACGGTTTCAGTAAATGGCTCTAATCGGCGTGCCTTTCGCCCGGCAACACGATCACAGCACGGCTGGCAGTTTATAGCAATGCTGTAAAAGAGGTGTCAAGCAACTGCGGCGCCAAACCGCGCCATATCGAGGTTTTCTCCCCGAAATGGCACGGCAATTATCGTTAATGTGTACTGATCATCGTTGAAGAAGAAGCCGAATCATCTGTTCGGGATTCTTCCCCGCTGGTATCGGAACTTGCCACCAACGCCGACGCCAGTACCTCATCGATCCAACGGACTGGCCGGATATCCAGCGCGTCCTTGATGTTATCCGGAACCTCCTTGAGGTCACGGCGGTTCTCTTCCGGAATTAGCACGATCTTTATACCACCGCGCCGTGCCGCCAGCAATTTCTCCTTCAACCCTCCGATCGGCATGACCTCGCCACGCAGATTCACTTCCCCCGTCATGGCCAGGTCGCAGCGGATGGGTCGTCCGGTATAGGCGGACACCATGGCGGTCACCATGGCGATGCCGGCGCTGGGGCCATCCTTGGGCGTGGCGCCCTCCGGCACGTGAATGTGCAGGTCTTCCTTCTCGAAGCGCTCGGGCTCGATGCCCAGCGACTCGGCGCGAGCACGCACCACGGTATGCGCCGCACTGACCGACTCCTTCATTACATCGCCCAGCGAGCCGGTCTTGTTGATACGCCCCTTGCCCGGCGTGACCACCGACTCGATGTTCAGCAGCTCGCCGCCCACCGAGGTCCAGGCCAAACCGGTCACGCGGCCCACCTGATCCTCCTTGTCGGCCAGACCGTAGCTGTAACGGCGTACCCCGGCATACTTCTCTATGTCGTCGGCGGCGAGGAATACCGGCGCCTGGGCCCCCTTGCCTTCGTATTCGAGCCGTTCGCGAAGCACCTTGCGGCATACCTTGGCGATCTGCCGCTCGAGCTCGCGCACGCCCGCTTCACGAGTGTAGTAGCGAATCAGCTCCAGCAACGACTCATCGGAGAAGCCGAGTTCGTCCTCCTTGAAGCCGGTGGCCCGCAGCTGCTTCGGCACCAGGTAGCGCCGGGCAATGGCGAGCTTCTCGTCCTCGGTGTAGCCCGGCAGGCGAATCACCTCCATGCGGTCCAGCAGCGGGCCGGGAATGTTCATCGAGTTGGCGGTACAGATGAACATCACCTCGGAGAGATCGTAGTCGAGCTCGAGGTAATGATCGTTGAACTTGTCGTTCTGCTCAGGATCGAGCACCTCGAGCAGCGCCGAGGCCGGGTCGCCGCGGTGGTCCATGCCGAGCTTGTCGACCTCGTCGAGCAGGAACAGCGGGTTCTTGACCCCGGCCTTGCTCATGCGCTGGATCAGCTTGCCGGGCAGCGAACCGATGTAGGTGCGGCGATGTCCGCGAATTTCGGATTCATCGCGCACGCCGCCCAGCGCCAGGCGCACGTACTTGCGGTTGGTGGCTCGCGCGATCGACTGGCCCAGCGAGGTCTTGCCCACCCCGGGCGGGCCCACCAGGCACAGCACGGGTCCCTTGAGCTTCTTGACGCGCTTCTGCACGGCCAGATACTCGAGGATACGCTCCTTGACCTCCTCGAGGCCGTAGTGGTCCTCGTCGAGCACCTTGTGCGCATGCGGCAGGTCGTGCTTGACCCGGGTACGCTTCTTCCAGGGCACGCCCACCATCCAGTCGAGGTAGGAACGCACCACGGTGGCTTCCGCCGAACTCGGCGACATCATCTTGAGCTTGCTCAGCTCCTGCAGGGCCTTCTCCCGCGCCTCCTTGGGCATGCCCGACTCTTCGATGGCAGCCTCGTACTTCTCGGCCTCGTTGGGCACGTTCTCGAGCTCGCCCATCTCCTTCTGGATGGCCTTCATCTGCTCGTTGAGATAGTACTCGCGCTGGGACTTCTCCATCTGGTCCTTGACCCGCGAGCGGATGCGCTTCTCCACCTGGAGCAGGTCGATCTCCGATTCGATCAGCGCCATCAGGTGCTCGATACGGTCGCGCACACGATCCATTTCCAGCAGCTGCTGCTTGTCGTGGATCTTGAGCGAGAGATGGGCACAGATGGTGTCGACCAGCCGGCTCGGGTCCTCGATGCCGGAGAGCGAGTTGAGGACCTCGTTGGGTACCTTCTTGGACAGCTTGACGTACTGTTCGAACTGGTTGAGCAGCACGCGCACCAGCGCCTCCTGCTCACGCTCCGTCAGGGGCTCGCTATCGCGCAGCACCGCCTCCGCCATGCTGTGTCCGCCGTCGGCATGGTGGACTTCGCGCAGGTCGGCCCGCGAGACGCCCTCGATCAGCACCTTGACGGTGCCGTCCGGCAGCTTGAGCAGCTGCATGATCTCGGCGATGGTGCCGATGGTGAAGAGATCGTCGGTGCCGGGGTCGTCCTGACCGGCTTCGCGCTGGGCGACCAGCAGCACGCGCTTGTCGGCCGCCATGGCGGCGTCCAGCGCCTGGATCGACTTCTCCCGGCCGACGAACAGAGGGATGACCATCTGCGGATAGACGACGACGTCGCGCAGTGGCAGGAGGGGCAGACTGAGAGTCTGAACGGCGTTCTGCTGCATCGCAGACGTTCCTCAAAACAGAAATCGGTGGATACAGGGGGTGTGGGGGCGGCACACCCCCTTTGCAAGGGGTGCGGCGAGCCACATGAAAAAGGGGCCGCCCGAGCGACCCCTTTTCGTCACGGGCGTGACGGCAACTGCCGGACGGCTTCAGCCGTCGGTGCCGTCCACCCGCTGATCCTGCTGGGAGTAGATCAGCAGCGGCTCGCTGTCCCCGGCGATGACCGACGCATCGATGACCACCTTGGTCACCCCCTCCATGGAGGGAATCTCGTACATGGTGTCGAGCAGAACCGACTCGAGGATGGAGCGCAAGCCGCGCGCCCCGGTCTTGCGCGCCATGGCCTTGGCCGCCACCGCACGCAGCGCGTCCTCGCGGAACTCCAGCTCCACGCCTTCCATGTCGAACAGGCGGGCGTACTGCTTGACCAGAGAGTTCTTGGGCTCGGTAAGAATCTGAATCAGTGCGTCTTCGTTGAGCTCGGTGAGCGTGGCGATCACCGGCAGACGACCGACGAACTCGGGAATCAGGCCGAACTTGACCAGATCCTCCGGCTCGACGTCGGCAAGCAGATCGCCCACGCCCTTGGTCTCGTCCTTGCTCTTCACCACGGCGCTGAAGCCGATACCACCCTTCTCGGCGCGGTCGCGAATGACCTTGTCGAGACCGGCAAAGGCGCCCCCCACGATGAACAGGATGTTGCCGGTGTCCACCTGCAGGAACTCCTGCTGGGGATGCTTTCGACCGCCCTGCGGCGGCACGGAAGCGGTGGTGCCCTCGATCAGCTTCAGCAGCGCCTGCTGCACGCCCTCGCCCGACACGTCGCGGGTGATCGAGGGGTTGTCCGACTTGCGCGAGATCTTGTC
>ERZ869909.382-NODE-382-length-56295-cov-4.076417_pt1 | contig 56295 bp, 45 predicted proteins | sample MGYA00520892_ERZ869909 | MGnify/ENA primary metagenome ERZ869909 (study PRJEB32215, sample SAMEA104723947) | bioreactor metagenome | biome: bioreactor; feature: anaerobic bioreactor; material: water | place: China | collected 2015-03-12 ... | reverse complement strand
CGCCGACACAAAGTGTTGCGATCCCCCGTTCGATGCCTCCGGCACGCATCTGGTGTACAAGCGTGGTCGCCAAACGAGCGCCCGTGCACCCCAGCGGGTGGCCGATCGCAATCGCACCTCCCTGCAGGTTCACGCGGTCCTCATCCAGATCTAGCTCACGCAGGCATGCGATCGCCTGAGCCGCGAACGCCTCGTTGAGTTCGACGAGGCCGATATCGCCGAGCGTCAGACGGGCTCGATCCAGCACCTTGCGAACCGCCGGAACCGGTCCGATCCCCATGTGCGCCGGGTCCACTCCCGCCGAAGCGCTCGGGCCCACGAACGCCAACGGCTGCAACCCGAGTGACCGTGCCATCGCCTTCTCAACCAGCAGCAGCGCCGCCGCCCCGTCGTTGACGCCCGAGGAGTTCCCGGCGGTTACGGACCCATGATCGTCGCTGGCGAACGCGGGCCGGAGCTTGGCAAGCTGCTCGAGCGTCGTCTCGGGGCGAGGGTGTTCGTCCGTATCAAAGACGATGGGCCCACCCTTGCGCTGCGGCATCTCAACGGGGACGAGTTCGTCACCGAATCGCCCGGCCCGGTGCGCAGCATCCCACCGCTGCTGGCTCTGGAGCGCGAAGCGATCCTGCTCATCTCGCCCGATTCCGTAACGCCGAGCCACATTCTCCGCCGTCTCACCCATCGCGTACGGATGGTGCAACTCCGCGAGATGCGGATTGACGAAACGCCACCCGATCGTCGTATCTTGCAGTTCCTGCGCCCGCCCGTAGGCCTGGTCTGCTTTCGAGAGCACATACGGCGCCCGGCTCATCGACTCGACACCCCCGGCGATGAACACATCCCCGTGCCCTGCCTCGATCATCCTCGCGGCGATGTTCACCGCCTCCAAGCCCGATGCGCAGAGCCGGTTGACGGTTGCTCCCGCCACCGTCTCGGGCAGTCCGGCAAGCAGCCCCGCCATACGGGCTACATTTCGGTTGTCCTCGCCCGCCTGGTTCGCCGCTCCGAAGTACACATCGTCGATGAGCACCGGGTCGAGCCCGGATGTCTGAACGACGGCGCGGATGACATGTGCTGCCAGATCGTCCGGACGGACAGAGGACAGGGCTCCGGCATATCTGCCGATGGGGGTCCGGTGGGCGGCGATCACTGCTGCTCGTCGGCGCATGACCACAGTGTACGATCCATCGGGCGGAGTTGCATGATTCGCCCGCTTTGAGCCAAACGATCACACTCAGTTCGGGGCAATGGATCGCTGGATGCTCTGCTTCAACTCCCAGTGCTCCGGCGAACGCCAGAGTCCGCTGACGAGCAGTTCGCGGATGAAAGTGAATTCCTTCGGTAAACGGTCGTACAACTGGAAGAAGAGTTCATCGTGTGAGGCGATTTCCTGCAACCAGTCATTCCGGTCCATGCTCATCAAGGCATCGAATTGTTCACGGCTGAATTTCAGGCCGCGCCAATCGATGTCCTCGTACTGAGGCATCCAACCCAGCGGGCCCTCCGTGCTTGCGGCCTTCCCCTTGGATCTGCCGACAATCCATTTCAGGATCCGCATGTTCTCGCCGAATCCGGGCCACAAGAAGTTGCCGTCGGCATCGCGTCGGAACCAATTCACTGAGAATATTCTCGGGGGATTCGCGATGTTGCGACCGAAGTCAAGCCAATGTCCGAGATAGTCTCCCATGTGGTAGCCGATGAACGGAAGCATGGCGAGCGGGTCGCGACGGACTTTGCCGACCTGCCCGAATGCCGCGGCGGTCATCTCCGAACCCATCGTCGCCGCGGTGTACACACCAAACGACCAATTGAACGCCTGATAGACCAGCGGAACGACCGTGCTCCGTCTGCCGCCGAAGATGAATGCCGAGATCGGCACGCCCTGCGGATCATCGTACGCGGGATCTGCGCAGGGACACTGAGACAAAGGCGCTGTGAACCGCGAGTTCGGGTGCGCGGCTTTTTCCTTGCTCGCCGGAGTCCAATCATTGCCCTGCCAGTCGATCGCATGGGCAGGCGGCTCCTTTGTCATGCCTTCCCACCAGACATCCCCGTCGTCCGTGAGCGCGACATTCGTGAAAATCGTGTTCTTCTCGATAGACCTCATGGCGTTGGGGTTGGTCTCGTAGTTCGTGCCCGGGGCGACACCGAAGAATCCCGCCTCGGGATTGATGGCGCGGACCTGCCCATCTTCATCCGGCTTGATCCACGCAATGTCGTCACCGACACAGGTGACCTCCCATCCCTCATCACGGAACTCCTTGGGAGGAATGAGCATCGCGAAGTTGGTCTTCCCGCAGGCACTGGGGAAAGCTGCTGCAACATAGGTTTTCTGGCCCTCGGGGTTTTTCACACCGGTGATGAGCATGTGCTCGGCGAGCCAGCCCTGCTCACGCGCGAGGACGGAAGCAATGCGGAGCGCGAAGCACTTCTTACCGAGAAGAGCGTTGCCGCCGTAACCGGATCCGTAGCTCCAGATGGATCGTTCTTCGGGAAAATGAACGATGTACTTGTCCTTGGGGTCGGGGCTGCAAGGCCACGCCACATCCGCTTGACCAGGGCCGAGGGGCATTCCTACCGAATGCAGGCACTTGATGAATTCACCATTCCCGAGTGCATTGAGCACATCCTTGCCCATCCGCGTCATGATCCGCATGTTAACGACGACATAGGGCGAATCGGTGATCTGTATCCCGATGTGCGAGATCGGAGATCCGATCGGACCCATGCTGAACGGGATGACATAGAGCGTTCGTCCCCGCATCGAGCCGTCGAACTTCTTCGTGAGAAGCGACTTCATCTCTCGGGGAGCCATCCAATTGTTCGTCGGCCCCGCGTCGCCCTTGCTCAGCGAACAAATGAAGGTGCGGTCTTCGACGCGCGCCACATCGCTCGGATGACTTCTCGCAAGGTAACAGCCGGGCCTCTTCTCAGGATTCAACTGGATGAATGTGCCGCTGGCGACCATCTCCGCGCAGAGACGGTCGTACTCCTCCTGCGAACCATCGCACCAGTGTGTGCTGTCCGGCTTCAGAAGCGTTACCATCTCCTCGAACCATGTGATCAGCTCGTCGTTTTTGGTGCCCGCGGGAATGTCGATCGTGTGAGTAGTCAACGCAAACCTCCTTGCCGTGCCGGATGGATCGGTCGACGCTTCGAGGCTCCGGAACGAGCGAAGCATCGACGGGATACGAGCCGGCTCCAGCAGAATAGTATAGCGTGATCCGGTTGGGGATTGCCCGGATGGCCGGGCGCAAACGCACCGCTCGGGGTTGGAGTCCTGCATCCGCCGGCTCGCGCTGTGAGTGCTTACCGTGCAGGTTGTCGTGGGCGTGTGCCGATCGGACCAACGCGAATCGTCGCCGCCCCGCGGACCTCGATCGGCTCGCCTCTGCGGGGTGAAAATACGCAGCGGAGGTTCGCAATGCGATCACTGATCCGATCCGATGCGACATCAAGAATATTTAGCGTAAACCCATAGCCCGGACCGACCATCGCCTCGAATCGACCCTCTCGAGTCTCTTCTTCATCAAGGACCCATCGAGCGAGCAGATCGCCGTCGGGATTGGACAGTTCGAAGACGAATGAACCATCCACATGGATCGGCAACTCGTGGCGTCTTCGGTCTCCGAAGAGATAGATGATGACGCGGAATGTATCCGCATACCCGTTGCCGTTGCTGTCCGCCGGAACCTGATCAGCGGTGAGCACCAGCGTCGTGGCCTCCATGCCCTGCGGCTGAGCAATGCTCCGCGGCTCCGGACGGGGAGGCAAGGGCGGGCCCTCGGCAACACAACCGAATGCAACTCCGGCCGACAAGAGCAAAGGCGTGATGTGGCGGAATCGCTGCTTCACTCAGGCGCTCTCTGCTGTTGATTGCGCCGATTCATTCGCTTCTCGCGCTCACGCATCTCACGCTCATTCCACTTGAACTCTTCATCAATCGAGATGGAATCGACCGTGTCATCTCGGAGACCCTGCCGTACCTCGGGAGGCAATGATAGTCGCTCTGTTTCGTCGAAGAGAATCTGCCGGACCTTGTCATCGTAGAGGTGCTGATCAGTCAGGATAACTCGCGGTGTCAGAATGATCAGCAATTCGGTCTTGGTAGCGCTCGTGCGCTCACTCTTGAATATTTCGCCGACCAACGGGATATCACCGAGGAGCGGAACTTTCGATCTCCTCGAATCGAGGCGATTCTGGATGAGCCCGCCGATCACGATGGTCTGGCCATCTTTTACTGTGACAGTTGTATCTGCCCGACGCTGGCTGATGATCGGCGCCTCGAAGTCCTCACTGATCTGCGTCGTGCGAGTCGTGACGGAGGAAATCTCGGGTGCGATATCCAGACGAACGAATCCGTCGGAACTCACACTGGGGGTGACATTCAGGATGACACCCACACTGCGCGGCGTCACATCGCTCACGACCCGCCCCGTATCCAGACGCTCGACATTCGTGACCAGTTGGATCTCCTCACCAACTTCGATGAGCGCCCGCTCATTGTCATTGACCAGAATCTGCGGACGACTCAGGACCTCCAGACGCCCCTGCACTTCGAGCGCCCGGACCAGAAGCTCGAAATCAAGACTGGAGACCGAAAAATTCGGCACGCCGATCGCAGTCAGAACTCCGGAACCCGCTGCCTGGTAGACACCCGAATACTGCCGACCGCCGAATGGATTGATGGTGAGATCAATGCCCCATGTTCGCTCACTGTCGAGGGTGACTTCCGCGAGCAGGACCTGAATCAGAACCTGCGGCGGCGCAGTGTCCAACTCCTGGATCAACGACTGGATCTTGTCCTTGTACCGAGGGGAGGCACTGACGATGAGGCGGCTGCTCCCGGGGACGCCGACAACGCTGATCTCTCTCTCAAGACGCCGAAGCACGGAACCGGATCGATCCGGTCCAAGGGCGCGCTCGAGCCGATCCTGCTCCTGATCGATGAAGCGCTGCAAAGCATCGGCGACTTCTTCGACTCGTGCGTTCTTCAATTCGTGGGCGAACTGCTCGCGCTCGGTGCCCGTCTGCGTATCGAGACGCTCAACAACGCTGGCGACCAGATCAAGGTAACGAGGGGTTCCGGAGACGAGCAATGAGTTCGTGCGTGCATCGATCGTGATCGAAAGTGCCTGCCGCTCATCCGGGACGACGGTGAGTGTCATATCACCGAGCCCGAGCTTATCGCCTAGGGCCTGCTGCTCTTCGGTCAGTCCGGGAGAGGATGTCGGCACCAAGACATAGAGATTGCCCTGCTGGCGAAGATTGAAGAGATCACGGAGCAACTCGGCCATGTTCTCGGCATCAGCATTCTCCAGCGAAAAGACCCGGATATCCCGAGCGCCGAGGGCGGACGAATCCAGCTCGTTGATCATGGTCTCGATCATGAGCATCATCGGGGCCGGTGCGGTCACGATCACAGAGTTGGTGCGGAGGTCCGGGGTCAGCGTGACTTGCTCACGAATAGCCGCGGAAACTTCCGTCTCGGTGGGCTCAGCTTCACCGGTTTCAGCCAGCTCCGCCGCGGTCCGCTCGCGAACAAAGCGGAGAAGGAGCGACTGGCGCGAAGTGCCTCGTGCCCCACCGAGTGATTGACCTGCCAGAACATTTCTGAGCAGGTTGACCATTTCCAATGCGTTCGCAGAACGAAGCGGGATGATCTTGATCTCGCTCAGCGCCCCCGTGGTGCCGCCATCAAGCCGGCGTATGAGCTCCTGAATCCGACGAATGTCCGACGATGATCCAGTAGCAACGATCGCATTCAGGCGTTCATCAGCGCGGACGCGCAGCGTCCCCTGACCACGAGTGCGGTTGACCTCTCGGACATAGAGTTCTTCCAACAAAGAAATCATCTCGGTCGCACGAGCGGACTGGAGGGTGAAGATCTCGACGGCTTCTCCATCCCCTGCAACCCGGGTGGCTTCTGCGCCTCCAAGGACCGCGACGAGTTCCTTGATCAGCACGAGGTTCTCTTCGCTCGCGGCGACAATGAGCGAATTCGTCGCCTCATCGGCGCGAACACTGACGACATCGCGGCTCACACCTCCGGCGACCTCCATCGCACGAAGACGCTCCCGCATGACCTGCTCGATCCGTGGGGCCAACGCCGCAGCGCTGTTGTTGCCAACGGGCACGACATGAAGACCGATCGTCGACTGAACATCCCGACGATCGAGCGACTTCAGAAGTCCCTCGATGACCGCGAACGAGCGCGGACTCGTCGCGATCACCAGCGTATTGCTCCGCACATCCGGCTCGATGATGACTTCATCCTCCGGACGCAATGCCTCCGCGCGAACCTGCTCTCGAAACAGATTACGAAGGAGCGAGGCGACACGATCAGCCGATGCGTGCTCAAGCGGATAGATGCGGACCTGATCGAAGCGGGATGCGCCCTCGACATCGAGCATGCGGATCAGTTCCTGCACGACACCGACATTCGATGCCGACCCGAGCACGATCACGGCATTGAGCGATTCCTCCGGAACCACGGTCAATGCTGTCATCGGAGCAAACACCTGAGATTCCAGCATCTCCGGCCCCGCATCGGCTCGCTCCCGGAGAACCCGGAGTCGTCCCACCTGGCGTCGCAACGCATCGGCCTCGGGCGTGCGCTCGATCCCATCGATCAGGACCCGCCGGATCGTGCCGGTGAGCTTTGTCGCATCGGCATGCTGCAAAGGGATCAACCGTGTCTCGACCCATCCTGACGCCTGCTCGCCATCCAGCTTGGCGATCAGAAGCTCGGCCAACGCAACGGACTCTTCATGCCCCGCAACGATCAGCGCATTCGTGCGTTCGTCCACCGTGATCGCGACCTCGCCCGACAACGCACGCCCGGTCTCCGTCGCGGGACGACCCCGAACACCCGTTACGCGATCAGTCCTCAGCCGATCGCCCTGTGCAAAGAGTTGCTCCAGAAGCGGACGGATTCTGGTCGCACTCGCGGATTCGAGATGGAAAATCCGGAGCGTGATGGCATCTCCCTGCGGCATGGAATCGAGGAGCCGTGCAAAGTCTCGGATCGCTGCCACATTCGGCTTCGTCGAGGCAACAAGAACCGCATTGCTCGGCGGCACCGCCTCGACGCGAATCGGCACCGTCAGATCGACTTCGAGATTCGGGGAGGATGCCGTCTCGCCATGGAGATTCAGCCGACGCACCTGCTCGGCCAGTGAGCGAGCGAGTGGCGACTGACCTTCTCGATCAACCGAGACGAGCACCGACCTCAGCGTGCGAACAACATCCTCCGCACGAGACGACTTCAGGCGAACAAGAACAATCGACTGCTCCGCCATGTCGCCCTCGGCATCAATCAGCCGCAGGAGCGTTTCGATGGTCGGCAGATCCTCCGGAAGCGCGAGCACACCAATCGCGTTTTTGGTCGAGATCTCGAGCAATGTCACCGGTTCACTGACAAGACCGGCGCTGTCCTCGCGCACCGCCCGGGTCACTCCGAGACCCTCCAGCGCTCCCCTTGCCTGACCCGGAGAAAGATTCTTCAAGCTAACCACGAGCAGTTGTTGGCCGTAACCGAGCTCAGTCGCGGCGGGCGCCCTGTCCGATGCATCATCGCGGCCTCCGCCGTCCATCGACTTCACCACGCTCTGGATCTCTTCAAAGACCGGGCCGCTCGATGCGATCACAAGACTGTTGCTGCGACGCTCGGGAGTCACGACGAGCGGTTCGTTCCGGCGCTGCGCTGAAGTCGTGAACGCGCTTCTGACCGTGTCGGCCATCCGGACCGCGGACTGTCGCGACAACGCCAGCACACGCACCGAAACCTGAGACTTCCCGCCCTCGTCAAGCAATGCCACCGTCAGCTCCCGGATCTGCTCGAACTCACCGTCATCCGCGCGGACGAGCAGCACCTGAGCATTATCATCCCCGATGATGCGTATGCCGCGCGAAGCTCCGATGCCGCCCCGCGACCGTCCCGCCTCCATGGGCTCGTAAAGACGCGTCAATGATGCCGCCAGCTCCGACGGACGCACGCTCCCAGAGATCGGAATGATTCTCGGTGTCCCCGCCTTGGCGAATTCCGGAACATCGAGCCGAGCGACCATCTCCCGAATGCGTTCCAGATCGCGCCGGGCCGCCGAGATGATGATGCTGTTGGTCAACGGCTCGGCCGCGACACTGACCATCTCTCGATTGTCAACAAGGACGGTGGGGGCGACCGGCTCGTCGCTCTCACGACGCCCCGCCCCGGCCCGACGCGCACGATCCTGCTCCGCCTGCGCCAATCGCTCGCGGAGAGGAGCATCAAATGTATCCTGCAATGCTCGCGCGAGCGAAACGGCATCCGCGTGCTGAAGCGCGATGACTTCCAGTTGCCGGGAAGAATCGTACTCCTGCGAATCGAGCTTTGCGATCAACTCGCGAATACCCGGCCATTCCGATTCGGCCGCGGAAACCACGAGCGAATTCGAGGCCGGATCGGCGACGATGGAAACAGCAAGCGCGCCGGGAGTTTCGGCGGCGGTGGCAAAGCGACCGTAGAAGACGCTCAAGGCGCGCTGAACCTGTTCTGCATCAGCGAACTCCAGAGAGACGAAGTCGGTCCGACGCTCCTGCTTGGCGGGCGTGTCGAGCTGCCGGATGATCTTGTCGATCTCCGCGAACTGATCGCCGGTTGCCGAGATGATCAGGGTATTATCTCGCTCGGAGTAGGTCAGACTCGGCGGTTGCTCGTTTGCCTCCCAGCGCCTGCGGTTCAGCAACTCACGCAGCGACCATGTCACATCGTAAGCCGACGCATTCTCAAGCGCAATCACCCGATACTCCACCGGACTGACGGCGGGTTGCTCGTCGAGTTCGGCGATCAAATCCGCGATGAGCCCCATCGAGGCCTCGCTGGCAGTCACCAGCAGCGTGTTGCTCCGTGCCTCGGGCGTGATCGTCGCCCGGACTTCGACCGGCTCGCCGTCCTTATCCACGAAGCGACGCACTTCTCCTTGCAACGCTCGTGCTCTGCCCGATGCCTGAGTCGATATATCCAGCGCCGCCCGGAGCGTTGTCGCCACTTCGGTCGCTCGTGCCGACTGAAGTGCGAATGTACGAATGCGGACCACCTCGCCGGCCGACGGCGTATCGATCCGACGGATCAACGCTTCGACCTGCGGGAAATCGCTCTGCGGCGATGTCACGATCACCGCGTTCGTCCGAACATCAGCGACCGCCGTGACCGGAGCACCCGCTCTGCCTCGTCTCGGAAAGAGCTGCGTCACCGCACGCGCGACCTCTCGTGCATCTCCATGAGACAACGCAAAGACCTCAACGGAAACATCGGTGGAGAGATCAGGCCGATCGATCTGCGAAACGATGTCGAGGGCGATCTTCATATCGTCCTCGGGGGCCGTGATGATCAACGCATTCCCGTCACGCGAGCCGACGACGGAGACGGGCGAGCGCCGGATCCCCGCCAACTGGGCGCGATCATTGAAGAACCGCTGCACGCTGCCCGCCGCGCGTGCGGCATCGGCATGCGTCAGAAGCGCGGTCTCCACCTGCAAGCCACCGGTCTCGGCCCCCACTTCATCCAACCGCTCAACGAGATCACTGACCGACGCCATGTCGGCTTCCTGGCCGATCGCGATCAGAGCCCGATTGTTCTGATCGATCTCGAAGCGCAGCGCGTTCGGATCCTGCGGTTCCCACCACCGACGCGCCTGGTTGATATCTGTAAATGCCTGCTCCGCGGCACGCCGCACAACATCGAGCTCCGCCCGCTCAATGCGAAAAACACGAACAGTGATCGAGGTCGACTGCGGCGCCGGCGCATCCAGTGTGCGAACAATCGACTCGATGGTCTCGAAGGATTCGCCCTCGCCCAGCACGATGATCGAGTTCGAGCGCGTATCCGCCTGAATCATGATCCGCTCTGACTCTCGGCCTCGCTGCTGCTGAAACCACGGACTGCTCATCCATTGAAGCTCGCCCGCAAGATTACGGACCGTCTCCAGGATGTCGCCGACACGAGTATGCTCCAGCGCGATCACTCGAAAACGCAGATCCTTCGCCTCAGCGGGAGCATCGAACACTTCAACAAGCGATCGCACCTGCTCGATGTCGGCTTCCGGTGCGGAGACAAGAACCGTGGATGTCCTTCGATCCCCCACCACCGCAACCTGACGCGCAGGGGCTCGTTGTCCGGGCCGCGTCGCCGCGCGGGCGCGATCATCAAAGAATCTTTGCAGACTGGCCGCAACCGCCTCCGCATCGGCACGCTCGAGCTTGATCGGTGTGATCGGCTGCTCTGCAATCGCGGGGCGATCAAGCTCCCGCACCACAGCCCGAATCTCGTCGATGATCTCCTTGGGAGCGCGCACAATCAGTGACCCGGTGGTGTCCTCCGCAGCGATGCTGATCTGTGCCCGACGCTGCCGATCCGAGCCGATGAGAACCCGCTCGATGATCTGGCTCACGCGACCGGCCGAAGCACTCTCCAGCGGAATTACTGCAACATTGGTTGTTTCGGTATCGGAAGGCAGCTCGCTCAGCGTGCCGATCAAGCTACCGAGAATCGGGAAATCGGTGTCGTTCGCGGACACGATGAGAGCGCCCACCCGCGTATCAGGAATCACCGCAACGCGCCCGCTGAACCCGCCGGGATTCGCGTCACTTGCCGTGCCGATCTGGCGAACTGCCTGATTCACGATGTTCGAAATGCCCGCCGCATCAGCGCCAGCCGGGAGGCGCACGATCCTGACCCGTCCCGGCGCAAGCGGCAGCTCGCGCTCAAGCATGCGCGCCAGTTCCATCACACGCTCGGTGACACCGGAGGATCCCATCAGAATCAGCGTGTTCGAGTCGGGATCGACGGCAATCGTGATGTCCGGATCCTCTCGATCCTGGACCGTCGCAATCACGGTGCTCGTGTAATTCAGGATCACACGGAGCCGCTTGGGAATCAGCAGCCGGACGCTGGCCTCCTCTGACTGTTCTGGAGTCGCCTCTCGGTCGTGCGATTGCTGACGAGGAGCGCGGTCAGCGGGAACCGAAGACTCCGTTGCGGCAGGCGACTCGTCCTTGCGTGGCCGATTTCCCCGATCCAGAAGATCGGATGCATCGATCACCTCCACCTTCAGACCACGCTGCTCCTGAAGAATTCGCGAGAGTGTTCTCGCCATTTCGCCGGCATCGGCTCGTGATCGATCGATACGAAGCGTTCGCAACTCGCGCGCGCCCGCCAGCACGGCCTGGTCGAGTTCCTGAATCACGCCAGTCGCTTCATCGATCTGAGATGGGGTGCCGCGGAGCACGATCGAATTCGTCGGCGCATCCACACGGACCAGGGCGGGCCGCTCCAGACCATCGGCCTGATCGGACAACACCGACTGAACCGTCTCCGCAACGCGCGGCGCCTGTGCATTGATGAGCGGAATGATCCTTGTGATGCGACGATCAGTGACCGCCTGGTCCTCCGGAGGCATGTCCAACTGAGACACGACCTCCTCCGCAACCGCGAGGAGAGATTTCGGCCCCGTCACGACAACCGAATTCGTTCTCCGATCCGTGGCGACTCGGATGTCAGGATCTTCTTCGAGTCGCTGGTCACGCAGCATCAGGTTGTAGCGCATCCACTCCGAAAGCCGCTCGGCTCGCAACAGACGCTCGACCGTCGGAGCGATCTCCTCCGCCCGCGCGTGCTGCAGACGGATGGTGCGCACCGTCGGACTCTCCGTGATGCGCGATTCGCGATTCAGCGACGCCACGAAATCAACAGCATCCTGATAAATCTCTTCCGTGCCAGAGAGAAAAATCATCCCCAAGGCAGCATCCGCCTGAATCAGAACAGGCCGCTCTCTCTTTTCCGCATCGCTTCTTGATTCGTAGCGATTCCGGAGAACACCCGCAACAGAATCGACATTCCCCGCTTCGACACGGATGGCTCGCAGCGGCGGGAGATCCCTGGAAACCGGACGATCCACCCGCTGAACAATCCCGCGCATCAACTCATGCACAGCGTTCGGCGCGATGACCAGAAGCGAATTCGTCTCCGGAATCGACCGCACTTCCGCGGAATGCGCGGCGTACTCCTGCTCCTTTGCAAGCGCTGCGAGAATCGTTTCAATCTCACCGATCAACTCATCGACATCCCGATTCCGGACATCGAGAATCCGTGCGGTCCTCTGGGGGGCCTGTGCCCGCCTTGCTTCGTCGAGCAGCCGTGAGAACTGGTCGAGACCCGCCCGTTCACCGAGCACGGCGACGGTCTCGTCACCGTCGTTCCACTTCAACTCGAACTGGCCGACCATTTGCGGTGCGGCCGAAGACCGAAACAATTCGACCGTCGACTCGACCAGCTTGCGTGTCGTGGTCGAGTCAAGCCGCAGGATCCGCACTTCACGCCCGATGTTCCGTTCGGTGTCGAGTCTCGCGATCAGGGACTTCGCTTCGTTGGCCGCTTCCGCTTCTCCACGGATCACAACCGCGCGTCCATCAGGAGATGCGACCAGACGCAGTATCCGCCGTTCACGCTCGGTCTGGAGCGATCTCGAGAATTGAACCGCCTGATCGGCACGCATGTGCTCGACCGCCGCGACAAGCACGACATCCGCATCCCGATCTTCACCGACGGCCCGCCCCTCCAACTCGCTCAGGAGCCGATCGACACGCCGGATCTCCTCGGCATCGCCGATGACCGCGAGCTTCCCGGCAGGGTCCATGGCCACAAAGGTCGGCTGCTTATCCCGCAAATTCGCCGCGTACATCGCACGCGCGATACGCTCTGCCTGACTGGGCGCCATGGTCTCGATGCGGAAGGTCGCCATCTCCCGCTCCACGCCCCCGTCACGCTCCGGCACATCCAGCAGATCAATGAGCGCATCGATCGTATCGAGTCTTCCCGATGCTCCCAGCGCAATGATCGAGTTCGTGCGCTGGTCCGCCTCCATCCGAACCCCGGTCAGCGCATCTTCCTCGATCGTTCGCCGATTCCCCCGTTCATCGATCACCACCGTCCGCTGACGCTCCGCGACCAACACCTTGAGACTCGCCAGCGCATCCTCTGCCCGGATGTGGGTCAGCGCGAACAGCCGAACGCTCTCCTCGAACGCCGGCTTCTCGTCGAGCCGGCCGATCAAGGAAAGTATGCGACGCGCCTGAGCCGCCGTCTCCGTCACGATCACCGCGTTCTGCTGCGGCAGCGCCACGATCGCGCCGTACTTCGCTACCAACGGCGAAAGTTGCTCCGCGATCTGTGCGGCGGTCGCGTTCGTCAGAGCACGCAGCACGCTCACGATCTGCTCGTCGGTCACATCCGCGGGCACGACCCCGTCCGTGTAGGTCGGCACCGGCGCGGCCTTCATGTCTTCCAAACGACGGAGGTACAGAAACTCCGAATCGCGCCTGAGCAACACACCCCGTGTCTGGAGGATGGTGTTCAGAACCCGCAGTGCATCATCGAGGGTGTACGCCGATGCCGAGATGAAGGTGATCTTCGCATCCGGGGCCTCGACCTCCCGGATCACCGGAAGCCCCGCTTCCCGTGCGAAAAAATCGATCACATCGTCCAGTCGCGCATCCTTGAACGCGAATCGGATCGACGCCGACGCCTGACCGCCAGCCGCCTCCCCACCCTGCGCACGGTTCGGTTCCCCCGCCCCCTCTCCCGTCTCCGCGGCAGAGACAGCAACGAGCCCCGTCGGCCCCCCCGTCACCATCAGCAGCGTACTGACAGCCCAACCAACCAACGCCGTCCGACGGTTCTTCATCTGGAATCCTCCAGCTTTGTCCCGGTTCATCCATGACCGGCTCAACCTACTCTACAGCCCCCGCACCGGCCTGTCCCGATTCGCGAGTGTGTCCCCGACGCTCAGCCAGTAGCGCTCCCCATCAACCTCCACCGTCGCCCGACCGCCATTGACACCAACGAAGCGAATCCCGAGATGGGCCTCATCCGGGCGGAGTTGCTGCCGCTCCCCCGAGCCCCGCCTCTCGACCCACAGTTGCACCCCCGTGGCGCCCTCAACAATCCCGACCACCGTCCATGCATCGAATTGGGGTGCCGGCGGCGGCACAGGCGGGGTGGGTGCGGATTGCCGAGGCGGCTCCTGCACCACGCGCACGGGCTCCGGCTTCGGAGCGAACAGCCGTGCCGCCGACAACTTATCCACAATATGAGCACTCCCGGCATCCAATCCCCCAGCGACGCCCGGGCTTCCCGCCGACCGCACATCCGGGAAGTACATCGTCTCGACCTCGACCGAAACATTCACCCGCTGCCGATCACGCGTCGGTGTCAGCGAAACCGTCCGGATGCGCCAAAGCACCGGCTGCTGCCGAATCCGTGCCAACATTGTAAGTACGGCCGGCAGCTCCCCTGTTCCGGTGAGCGTGCCGCGAGCCACCTGGAAGTCCACACGCTCACGGATCTCCCGCGATCGGAGTTCCGAAGCCCCGCTCGTACCGGCGGCAGGATTCCGGACGCCCCCCAGCGCACGCGAGCCGACCGAAATCTCTCTCAGCCCCGTCCCCTCCGCAAGCTCCGACAGACGCACGCGAAGCTGATGCACCACGGTCTCGGAGTTGCTGCCGAGCGTGCGCCCGGCAAAGTCCTCGAACGAACCCGCGCTACGCCTCCTGTCCAGCGACTGCCGATTCGCCCGCTCGATCCGCTGTTCCAGTGACCGAAGCTCGTCACGAAGCTCCCGCCGAGGTTCGACCACATTGTTGTGGTATGTCCACCACCCCCCGCCGAGGAAGACCGCGCCCGCGATGCACAACCACACGATGAGGCGCTGAGGATTCAAGAGCCACCCCCCTGCTCCCCATCAACCTCGACCACTTCCGGCCGCTCGATGCTCGATGTCAACCGGAGGCCGAACGCAACCGGGAACTGCTCGTCATTGGTACCCCTGCCGTCGTCGCCGACCGGTGAAGTGCGGTAGAGCGCTTCAGAGACATACGCGCCGCGAATGGCCTCTGCCGTCTGCCGATCGCGCGAGCGCCCCGTCAGATCGATCTGAACAACGGTCTGCCGTCCGAGTCGATTCACATCAAATGGTCGGCGGGCCCCCGCTCTCGCATACTCGATGCGAACCTCAGCGCTGCCGCTGATCCGATCGAACAACGCGACCTCAACACCCGGAAAAGACCGAATGATCCTGTCGAAGTGCGCCAGCCAATCCACGCTCCCGCCTTGCCATGCACGCACATGCTCCGCGCGAGCCAACGCCAGCGTTGCGTCCAAGGCGTTCGCCTCCGCCTCCCGAGCAAAGTCCCGCAGTTCCGCCACATCGGACCGCAACTGCCGCACATCGCGCAGACCATGCGTGAGGACCGAACCGAGAATGAGTATGAGCGCCAGCACGCCCAACATGGCAAGCTGCCTGACCCGCTGACCGCGATCCGGCGCCCGCCGCGCCGATGCGAAGTTCAGAACAGCATCCGTATCATGCAGCGTGAGCGGCACACCGCCGAGCAGAAGCGCGACGCTCCCAAAGATCTCAGCTTCATCCGCAGCACCCTCACCGCCGTCCGGTTCGGAAAAATCGAGTGCTCGCGGGTTCGAGATCGCCATCCCCGGAATCGACATCGCCTCCGCACACGACTCCGCGATACGCTCGGCCAGCGGATGCCGACTGAGCACGAGAACCGATCCGACCTCAACACTGCCGTGCGACAGCCGGTACGAAGTCCATGATCTCCGGACCTCCGTGAGAATCTTCTTGATCAGTTGCTGATCGTTGCCGGTTTCATCAGCAGACGCCAGCGGAACCGACCGGGTAAACAGCACCCGCCGATGACGGCAGACGGTGATGTCGAGCTGCCCGCAGCCGATGTACACGACCAGCGTCGCGTTCTCCGTGCCGAGTTCGTGATCCGCAGCGAGCGCTGCCAACGCCACGCCCGGAATGCCGATCCCCCCCAAGGAATGCCCCGACGCCTTCGCGACTTGCCGCCACCACTGAATCCGCGAGGCCGGAACAGCCCCCGCGAGCACCACACACCCGCCGTCATCGCTCGGCATCGAAATCGAATAATCAACCACCGCCTCGTCAAGCGGAATGGTCAACTGGCGCGCCATCTGCAACCGCACCATCCCGGGAAGATCGACATCAGGATCTTCGATCTGCGGGAAGTGCAGCGGCTTGACGACGCCGTCGGTGCGATCGAGCAGCGCCCACATCTTCTTCGTACGAATCCCCCGCGAGGAAAGCACGCTCTTCAGCCAGCGACCGACCGAGTCCCCCTGCGAAACATCGACCTCACTCGGAACTTCCACCTCAAACGCCGCATCGATGCAGACACGCCGATCGGAGATCCTGCTGACGGCCAGGCGCATCTGCCCGGAAGAACAATCGGCGATCAGCATCGTTTCAACGCCCACGAGCGCCTCCCATCCGCACCGGATTCCAGCGGCCGACCCTCCGGTCTTCATCCGTCGTGAACACACGCTCCGCACGCTCGGCATCGACCGGCGACGGCGTCTCTGCATCCACTGGAACATCCTCCGGATCAGCCGCCTCCGGACTCTGGCCGAAGAAGCCGCGGTCGGATGCAACCGGAAGATCCGGAACAACCTCCCGCCCATGATCCGCCTCGGACCGGAGCGCGAAGGCAAGCCGGGCATGCGTGATGTCGACAATCGATGCGACCCGCGTCCTCGGAGAAGCCAGATCGATCACGGCCTCCAGCACAACATGCCGCCCCTCACGCGATCCCTCGACAACCTCGGGCGGGGGTGCGAACCCTTCACCGACCCCGACCTGCTCATCCTCATCCACGCCAACCCGCAGCCGCACACGCCACTGCATGGATCGCGTCGTGAGATGATCCGCCGCAAGCGCGAACTCCTCCGCGCCCAGAATGCCCTCCCCCAGCAACCACGCGATCGAAAGCTTCTTCTCATCCGCCAACGAATCCCGCGCGGTCACCGCTCGCTCCGCGGAATCCATATCAAAGCCGGGCAGCACCGAGAGCACTTGTGCCGTGGCGGTATTCAAATCAACGCGACCGTACAGATAGGGCTCGGGCGATGTCGTAAAACCATCCAGAACAGTAGCAATGGTTTCCGGATCGCCGCTAAAGGTGCGGATGAGAAAGCGGACCAATTCCGTGTCGCTGCCGAATCGTGCCCCCGATGTAAGGATGCGCTCAACCCCTTCGGCAACATCTTCCCCCCACCGCTCGGCGATCGGCTCGCGCATCTCCTCCGACCACGATGCATTCAGGTTGATCTTCCGAGACCCTGCGTGCCGCGCCATCTCCTCATCGATGCCGATCTGAACATTCGGATCCGCCGAGTAGACCGTGAAGAGATCGATCAGCGCGCCCTCCGATACGGCCGCTGCCGGAAGCCGCTCCCGACCCGTCGCCGCACCGAACAAGCCCGCATCCGCGCCGAAGAGTTGCTCCGGGGTGATCCCTTCGACCGTCAGCAGATCCAACGGATCGAGGAACAGCCCCCGGCTCCGCGCATCGAGGATCCGCTGAGCCATCTCCTCATCGACATCCTCCAGAGCCGCCAACATCTCGGCCGTCGCGTGATTGAGATCGAGACGCGCCCCCTCCGGAGCCGCTCGATACCCATTCACATCCAACAGCTCGACAAAGATCCTTTTCCCGTCGCGCTCATACAGCGTGAACTCCGCCGGAAGATCGGGCAACTCCCCGCGCAGGATCCGCTCGCGCTGCTCCCCCAGCCGCTCGACAACCGCCCGCAGCGCATTGCCCGCATCATTTCTCAGACTGGTGCTGACGGTCCCCGCCCGCACCGAAGCCGTGATCGCGTGCGAGCCGTACATCGCCACCGCGGCAGTCAGCGTGCCGAGCGTCACCAGCACCAACACCCCGATCAGGATGATCCCTTGCCGGCTCATCGCGACTCCACCTCGCCCCCCACCACCGCGAACACGCGCAGCCGGTCCGGCGCACGCGCGATGCGCTCACGCTCGCGTTCCTCGATCAGCTCGAAGGTGCTCCGCACCTCGTCCGCCGCGAACCGGCTGACGAATTCCTCCTCGGCCGGGATCGCGCTCTCGTCATCGGGCTCGATTGTCTGCCGAGGCGCACCCGGCGGTTGGAACCAGAGCCCTACCTCGATGAGCGCCGGCAGCGCGGCATCGCCGGACGCCGCGAAACGATCGCTCCACTGACGCCCATCAAAGAATCGGAAGCGCAACCGCTCGACCCTCTGCGAGATCGCCTCACGCGCATCGGGCCGATCCGATGCCGCGAGCCAGACCGTGTTCGACTCTCGATCAAACTCGATCCGCACGCCCTGCATCGGCGTGATGCGCTGCAGTTCGGAGGATGCACCGGGCATGATCTTCCGCGAGGTCAGAACCAGCGAATCCGCCTCGCCGGTCATGCCCGGTTCGCCGCTCATCGTCTGACTGATCGCCGTCCCGAGATGCTCTTCAATCGTCTGAAAAAGCAACTCCGAACACCGTCGGTCGTCCGTGAGATCTTTGAGCAGCAGTGTCTGGCTCCGCAGATCCCACAAATACGCACCCATGGCGCTCGTCAGAATCGCCAGCACACCGAGCGAGACGAGCACCTCCATCAGCGTGAAGCCGCGCAGAACTCGATCTGACTTCCCTGCCCACGCCATCACTGCGCTGTCCGTTCTTGTATGCGATCGATGGCCCGGAAGGTCTCATCCTCCGGCAACGCATCGTCCTCACGAACCCGCCCGGTCCGCGCGATCAGCACAGTGGATGCCATCGCGACCGCCTGTCGTTCCTCATCTTCTCCACGCAACGCACTGATGCGGATCAAGCCGGCATCGCCGAATCCCGAGCGCGATGTCTCCACGCGGATCAACCAGCCCGATGCCTGCGGCGGACGATCGTCAAATCCTCCATTCGCCTCGTCATCGGACCACACGGGGACTAGACCATGCTCCTGCTCCGGCGTCGAAACCCCCGAAGCAATCCGCGCGGCCGCGGAATAAACGAGATCCTGCGCTCGCAGTTGCAGATCCACCGCCCGCGCATCGCCGACCGACTGACGAATCACCGCAAGCACCGTCAACCCGGCCGCCACGAAGATCGCCAGAGCGATCAGGAGCTCGAGCAGAAGCGCTCCCGGCGCCATCTTTCTGCCCGCACTTCCTGAAGCGTGGCTCATGACAGATCCATTCACGCGCCCGGCCGACCGGTTGGAGCGGCTTCGGACAGTTCAGAGTCCCGCATCGGATCAACGCGGAGCAGGCGGCCCGTGAGCGGGCTCAGTTGGAATCCCTGCCGTCTCCCGCGTTGATCACGAAGGTAAAACGCCTGCGTCTGAACCGCGCCCCCGCTCGGCAAAAACAGCCCCAGCACCATGTCGAAATCACCTTCCGCGACCACCCGCTCGCCCATTTCGGCAGTCGCGTCGGAAAGCTCGGACGAAAGACTGATCTCGAGTCCTTCCCCCAGATGGAAGCGCCTCACGAACTCATCCGCGCCCCCCGAGCCCGGCTCCTCTCCCGACACATCCGAGAGGTCCGCACGCCGAGCCGTCACCCAGACACCCTCCGGAGTCTCCTGCACACGAATCATCAACGCGTGCCCCTGAGCCACTGAATCGGATCGGACCCGCCAGAGCCAGTCCTGGAGCATCTGCTGCGTCGCATCGAAGCGCCGCTCCTGAACGAGAGGCAGCAGCGCCGGCGCGGCCAGTGCCAGAATGGATGCCAGAATCCCAATGACAAGCAGGAGTTCGAGAATCGTTACGCCACGACGCATCACGAGTCGCTCAAATCAGCGCGCCCGTGTGGTCGCGTCTTCCAGCGCCTCGTCCCATGACTTGATGTCATCGGCGGTGCCCTCCTCGCCATCCGGCCCGTTCGACCAGAGGTCGTAGTACTCGCCGTACTCCGGCTCAGCGCGATACCCCCACTCATTGCCCCACGGATCCGAGGGATTCGGACTGTTCAGGAATCGACGCCAACGGGCCTGCAGCGCCTCGTCTTCCACATCGAGCGTCTGGTCAGACCACAGCACCTCGATGCCCTCATCATCCGTCGGATACCGCTCAAAGACCAAACTGAACTGGTCGAGCGCCTGCCGGATCCGGTCAAGCTCGATCCGCGCCATGTTCACCTTGGAGTCCTCGCGGGCCCCCATCAGGTTCACGGCCACCAAACCGCCGATCGCCGCCACGATCGCGATCGCGATCAGAACCTCGATCAGTGAAAACCCGCCTCGCAGCATTCCCCTCCGGGGCGTCCGGGAGTTCCGGGGGTTCTTCATGGTTACCTCCTCCTTGGGTTCTTGGATCATACTGCCGAGCCGGCCTCGGGAGGCATCGCCCTGCGATGCTCATTCAGACAGATCGGGTGAGTTGCAGCATCGGCAGAATCAACCCGATCGCCACAAACGAGACCGCGATCCCAAGCAGCAGCAGCAGCACCGGCTCGATCAGACGGACCGCGATCGTCACCATCTGGTCAACCCGACGCTCCAGGGTCTCCGCAGCGGTGAGCAGCACCGAGTCGAGATTGTTCGCCGCCTCCGCGACACTCAGCATCTCCACGATCTCCTCATCGAACAGCCCCGACTCCGCCAGCGGCGTCGATAGACGCTGCCCCGAACGCACCGCTTCCGTCGCCCCGTCAATCGCAGCCGCCATATCCGAGAGCCCCGTCGCATCTCGCGCGATCCGCAACGCTCCCAGCATGGGAACACCATTGCTCAGCATGGTCCCCAGAATCCGGCACGCCCGCGCCGTCGCCAACGCACGAATCAGCGGCCCCACCACCGGAACCCGAAGACTCACGCGGACGATCGGCTCCCGAACCTCCGGACGCCGAAACGCCCACCGCAGACCGAGGATCCCCCCCACAACCCCCAGCACCAACACGAACCAGAACCTCGTCAGAAAATCACTGCTCGCCAGCACGAGCCGCGTCGAAATCCCCAGTTGCAGGTCCGCGTACAACGGACGGAACTGCGGCACATAGATCGCCAGCACCAACCCAAAAATAGTGATCCCGACCACCAGAATAACGCTCGGATAAATCAGAGCGCCGTTCACCTTCTGCCTCAGCTCGACCTGACTCGCGACGAGCTGCCCCAGGCGCTTCAGGGTCTCCTCCAGAAACGCCCCCTTCTCCGCAGCGCGAATCATCGCGGCATGCGTCGCCGGAAAGATCTCCGGCCGCTCCGCCATCGCATCCGCCAATTCCTCGCCATCCTGGACCGCATCCGCCAGTTGCGAGAACACCTGCCCGAGCTTGGGGGCCTTCCTGCGATTGGCCACCACCCGCAACGCTCGCAGCAAAGGCACACCGGCACTGAGCAAATCCCCCATTTGGGTGTACGCCACGGCCAGATGTGACTGCTTCACGCCACCGCCGCTGGACACCGCGGCCTTCTGCTCCCGCAACCGAGTGGGAGTCAGCCGCTGGCGCTCCAACTCCGCGAGGACCGCCTGCTCACCCGGGGCGGCAAGCACCCCCGAGCGACGCTCGCCGGCAGTATCCAGGGCCTCGTAGCGGTAGGTCGGCACGGTGCCAGAGAATACCCAGCCCGTGCCCACTCCGGATTCAGACCGCCGTCAGCAACTCCTCGATCGTGGAAATGAACTCCGGATCGTCTGGGCGGGTGCGGGGATCGAACCGCCTCACGATCCGCCCCTCACGATCGATCAGGTACTTCGTGAAATTCCACGAGGGTTCACCCGCGGCCTCGGTCAGCAACACGAACAGGGGATGCGCCCCAGCGCCCTTGACCGAGATCTTCTCAAACATCGGGAAAGTCACGCCGTAGTTCTCCTCGCAGAAGGCGGCGATCTGCTCATTCGACCCCGGCTCCTGCCCCATGAAGTCGTTCGCGGGAAACCCCAGAACAACCAGCCCGTCCCGATGCCTGGACTCGTACAGGCGTTGGAGCCCCTCGTACTGCGGCGTCAGCCCGCAACGCGAGGCGGTGTTCACGATCAGAACCACCCTCCCCCGGTACGCCCCGAGATGTTCGGGCGTCCCGTCGAGACGATTCATGGTGAAATCGAGGGGGCCGGGGGTCGGAGCGTGCGATGTGGCCATGGTCGTGTCGTCCGTCGTTGCTTGACTTTGGGTTTGGCGCTGGTCGTGGGAATTCTCACCCCCACGCTCAGCGTGGCGGTCGGCAGCGTTGCAACCCAACATCAGCGGGGTAAGCCCCAGCGCGATCGCGATACACCTCAGCATTTCAATCCTCCATCTCGGGATACAGTCACTCATGGTTCGCCTTTCGCGCACGATCCGATTCTGCATCAATCCCTCCGAGCGTCATCCCACCGATACGCCGCGGAATGGGTTCGGGGGGAAACCCCCTATGGAAGGGCTCGGTCGATACTACGAAATCACGATCGACGCCGTCGGAGAACCGGACCCGCAGACCGGATATCTCGTGAACATCAAGGTGCTCGATCAGGCCGTCCGCAACGGGCTGATCCCCCTGATCGAGCGGGCATGCCGGAGTCACCCCGACAAGAACCCCGTGGAACTCATGCCGGAGCTTCTCGCTGCGATCTCGGGCGAACTGCGGGAAGCCAGCGCACAAGCACTGACACTCCGGCTCACCCCCTACCATTCCATCCAGATGACCGCCCGCAACCCCACCACGGCCCTGATCCGCCAGCAGTTCGATTTCGCAGCCGCCCACCGCCTCCATGTCCCGGAGCTTTCGGCGCAGGAAAATCGCGCCATCTTCGGCCACTGCAACAACCTCGCCGGTCACGGGCACAACTACCGATTCGAGCCGTGCGTCGCGGTCTCGCTGAACACCGGCAAGCCCGATTTCACGCTCGGCAAGCTCGAACAGCTCGCGCACGAGGTCATTCTGTCGCGCTTCGACCACAAGCACCTGAACCACGACACGCAGGAATTCGGCCCATCGGGCGTGATCCCCTCGGTGGAGAACATCGCGAAGGTCTTCTTCGACCTGATGGCTCCCGCCGTCCGCGACGCCTCCTCCGGCAAGGCCCAACTGCACGCCATGACCGTCTGGGAAACGGACCGGACTTCGTGCACCTACCCGGCCGATAACCCCACAACGACCAGTCAGTAAGTGACCACTAATCCGGTCAGGCCGCTCGCTCTCGTGCTCATCGACAGCCGATGGAATCGGTATGGCCTCGATCCAGCCGCAAACAGCGGTACACTCAAGACCGATGGGTATTGGCGCCATTCTGCTCGAACACGGCCTGATCAGCGCTGACGATCTCGATCGCGCTCTGGCCGAGCAGAAGAGTACAGGAGAGCGTCTCGATAAGACGCTCATCCGAATGGGGTTGGTGGAGCCCTCGCAGGTCACCCGTGCGATCTCAGAGCAATTCGACCTTCCGATGGTCGATCTCGCCGAGATGGCCATCGAAGATGATGTCCTGGCCTGCATTCCGCGCCAGATTGTCTTCCGCCAGCAGTGTGTCCCCATCGAGCGACTGCCCGCCATCAAGGGGGTCACCGGCTCCGTCCCTGCGCTCCGGATCGCGACCTGCGACCCGTTCGATCACAGCGTGTTCGACGAGCTGCGTCTGCTCACCGGCTGCCACATCGAGTTGGCGCTGGCGGAAGAGGAGGATCTGCGTCAGTTCATCCGTGCTCGTTACGGCGTCGGCGGTGACACGCTCGAAGAACTGAGCAGAGACATCTCGGATTCCGATCCCGAGCGATCCGAGAGCGAAAGCGACGAGGCCGCCGCGCACGAGGCCAGCGTCATTCGCCTTGTCAACGAGCTTCTCGCCGAGGCGATTGCGAGCCGGGCGACCGATGTCCACATCGAGCCGTACGAGCATCGCCTGATCGTTCGCTACCGCATCGACGGCGTGTTGCAGCGGGCCAATGTCTCCTCGGCGATCAACCGCTTCACCAGCGCGATCGTCAGCCGCATCAAGATCATGTCGAGCATGAACATCGCCGAAAAGCGGAAGCCGCAGGATGGCCGGATCACGCTGAAGCGATCCGGTCAATCCTTCGATCTGCGCGTCAGCATCATCCCGATGCTCTTCGGCGAGGGCGTCGTCCTGCGCATCCTCAACAAGTCTGCGGTTCTGCTCGGCCTGGACGAACTGGGCATGCCCGGCGCGATTCTCGAACGATGGGATACCGCGATCTCGAAGCCGCACGGCATCCTGCTGGTCACCGGACCGACCGGGTCGGGCAAGTCCACCACGCTGTACGCATCGCTCAACCGCATCATCTCCGACGAGATCAAGGCGATCACCGTTGAGGATCCCGTCGAATACCATGTCCAGGGCGTCAATCAGATCCAGGTCAATCACAAGGTCGGCATGGATTTCTCCGCGGGGCTCCGGGCCATCCTGCGCCACGACCCCGATGTCATCATGATCGGCGAGATCCGCGACCGCGAAACCGCCGAAGCCGCGGTGCAGGCGTCGCTGACGGGGCACCTGGTCTTCAGCACGCTGCACACCAACGATGCGGCGGGCGCCATGCCACGAATGCTCGACATGGGCGTCGAGCCCTATCTCGTCTCATCCTCCATCGAGGGCGTGCTTGCACAGCGGCTCGTTCGGTGCATCTGCGAGCACTGCAGAGAAGAGTACTCGCCGAGCCCCGCCGATCTCCCCGAGGATTTCGAGCACAGCCCAGGTCAGATGCTGGCTCGCGGCGGCGGGTGCCGCCAGTGCTTCAATACCGGGTACCGCGGGCGCAAGGGCGTCTACGAACTGCTGCGCATGACCGAGCCGATCCGCGACATGGTGATGCGCCGGGCAAACGCCTCCGAAATCGCACGGGAAGCACTCGCAAGCGGCGATCTCAATCTGCTCCGCCACGACGGCTACGACAAGGCGAGAGCGGGCATGACCACGATCGACGAGGTCATGCGCATCGCGCGGGCATGAACTATCGAGCCCGTTCGGACTCGATGCGCCGACGATTCTGTTCGATCACGGACGGACTCCACCCACCGATGAGGACCGGTCCGTTGCGCCCGCTCGCGAGCCCCCACACCGGGAGCTGCACGAGCCCGCGCCGATCGATCTTCAGCGACCAGAGCTGACGACCGGAGATGCGCCTCGTCAGAACGCTGTCCGAGAAGTGGGCGAAGAGCGCGCTCATCCGCGGCTCAAGATCGGAGACATCCGCCCCGCGCTCCCCCGGGACCAGAATCGTCGCCAGCCCGGGTACCGCCCACTCCGGAGCCGGAACATCCGAGATCACCAGCCACTCCTGAAACCGCTCGAAAACCTGCGCGACCTGATCCGAGTTGCGCTCCAGCCATTGCGCCTCCTTCGATCGGTACGCCGGCAAGTACGCATCGGGGATCGTCGTGCTGTAGACATCGAGCGCCCATCGGAAGAAGTCCGGCCACTGGATCCGTGACGCGATGATGTACGAGCCCGGCGGGTGTCGGATCGAGATCAACTCTCGCCCCGGCCAGTGTGACTCCGACAACGCCCGTCGATCAATGGTCCGCTTCTCCGTGCCCTTCGTCGTCAGGTCGATGCCGAGCATCGGCGGCAATCCGTTCTCCTGCTCGATGAACCGCGCGTGGAGCATGATCGCCGCGGCATCGGAGAGACCCAGCACGCCACGCATGCGGGGTGTTCGCCCGGCGCGGAACACCTGCGGGAACAGCATCTCCAGTCGATGAATGTCGAAGTACGCCTCGAAGCAGACATCGCCCTCTGGTCGATCGTCGGAAACGGCTTGCCGGTGCCTCTCCCAGCTCGGATCGGCATTGTTCTCCTGCTTGAGCCAGCGCTGCAGCGCTTCTTTCCCGATCCCGATCACGAGTTTCCCCGGCAGAGACACCCACGAAATCTCCCGCCAGTCGTCCCAATGCTCGGCGCGGTAGGAGGCGCCCGTCGCTCCGCCGGGCAGAGACAGACGGCTCTGAACTCCACGAACATCTCGATCGGGATTCTTGGCCCGCTCCGCATCAATGATGATTGCGCGGAGCGTACGCAGGTAGTCAGAGTGTCCGCGATCCGTCTTGAGCTCGATGACGATCTGGCAATGCTCGATGACCGTGGCCCCGACCTCGTGCTCACGATGGGCGCGAAGATCCAAGAGACAGATCGTGTGCTCGACGCGCCCGATCTCGCCCGCCGCGAGCAATCCTTCGAGGATCAGCGCGGGCGTCCCGTCCCCGAAGACACCGCCGGCGACCGCCGCGCGCAATCCGCCGACAACGATCGACGGCGTCCCCCCGGCCCTGTCCTCACGGGCCGCCGATGCGAACCGGGAAGGGTCGAACCTCCACCACGCGATCACATCGGCGGGAATCGCGTGCGTGCGCGGGGAGAGCAGCGAGACAAACAGGACCGTGAGTAGAAGGACGGATCTGGGCTGCATGAGCGAAAAGGCGCCTCCACTGGAATCAATACGGCACACGCCGCTGTGGAGTTTCCTCGCGCGCGTCATCCTCGTGACCGCGCTGCCACTGCCCGCGCGGAGAAACTCGTACGGGAGATCCGTACATGCCCGCCCGCTGCTGCTCCATGATGCCGGCTGTGACGGCGGAGCCGGTCACCATTCCGGTGACAAACGCGCCCACATCCGCCACCCCGAGCAATGCCGCGGCATGCACGAGGCGGGACCGGTCCGTCGTCGTGTGCACGATGTAATCGTCGGCGTCCCAGTAGACGCGATTCAGGATCGGCTGCACGGATGAGGTCAGCGATGAATAAGTCGGCACGATCATCCCCGGATCAACGCTCGGGTCGCTTGATGATCTCACGAACCCCGCGAGCATCGTTCCCACCAGATTCAGCGATGCGTACCCGTCACGGACGGTTCTTTGCGCATCGATGAACGACATGCTGACGACCGGGGTGCTCGGATCCCACGAGGCCCGGAATGCGGGATTGCGGACCAGACCCGCGCGCGCCGTATCGTGCTCGACCGCACCGCGCGCCGCGCTCTTCGACAACGCGAAGATCGCCCAATCGCCCGAGCGGCCGATCGTCGGCTCGATCGGCAGCGGGAGCCCATCCACCCGGAGGGTCACGAACGCGCTCTCCTGCCAATCTTCACGCGCGGCCCGAAATGCGATCGGGCCATCGAGAAGCGCCTGATCAGCCACCGCCGCCACCGCAACCTCCGAAAGCCGCTCGATGGCGAGGTCGAACGCCTCCGCATCACTCAAGCGAACGGCAACGACGCCGGAGAGCAGACCGCCGCCGCCCGTCGAGTCGGAGAAATACGCCACCACCGTGTCGCCGAGCGCTCCGATGAGATCGCGTTCGATGTCCACGCCGACCTGACGATGGAACTGATTCAGTGCACGAGTCAACTCCTGCTCGATGCCCGCCTGCACGAGTTGCTTGCGGAACTCGCCCCACGAACGCTCCAGATCGATCTTGCTCGCGAACGCCGCCGTTGCATCCGCAGGGATGATGGCCAGATCCGAGTGCTCCAAGGCGCTCTGCACGAGCCCGAGCCGATCGGCGTACGCCCGCGCTCCACGCAAGCGCATCGTCGTGTACGAAATCTCCTCGCTGAATCCGCTCACGAATTCCGCGGACATCGCTCGCGCGCCGAGCAGACCAGTGTCCACGGCCTCGCGAGACAGATTTTGCCCCGGCATCATCATGCTCGCCATGCCGATCAGCGGTCGCGTGGCCGGAGTCAACGCCGCGAAGTCGATGTGTCCCTGCGCCACGACGACACCCGGTCCGAGCGGCTTGTCCATCGCGCCAAGCACCCGATCCGGGTCGCCCACCGGCCCGAAGTGGAGTTCCCATCCCCAGCCCTGCCGACTCTGCCGCCCCCCATAGGCCAGCATCCCGAAGGGCGTCCCGGCCATCTGCATGCCCGGGAAATTGTGATGCTCGGCCGTCGCGATCGGCAGCGGCGCGACATCATCGAGAGCGACGACCGCCCGCCCGATCGGTCCGCCCGCCTCATCGGCGTTCTCGAACCGCAGCACCGCGGCCACCGCCGGCAGACCTGTGTCCGGGTCGAGGCCGTCCAGAGTGAGAACAAACCGTGCCGGGTCGAACATGAGTGCCCCGATGAGGGGGAACAATTCCGTAGGCACCGGCCCGAGGTTTGCCCCGACGGAGGGGTGCGTGGCGATCTCCTGGAGACGAGCCGGGAGCAGCCCGAGTGCCCGGACCAGCCCCGCATCGCGCTCATCCGGGAAGAAAGTCCGCATGCCCTCGTGCCGGAAGCTGATTCCGACCTGCGGCTCGGCGGTCGCTGTCGGGGCATTCCAGAGCACCGCCGCCGTTGCGACGCCGCACATGCCTGCGGCGGACGAAAAATGACGAATCCGGGGCAGTTGTCGGGTCTTGAGCATGGCAAGTTCTCCTGAACAGGTTCCTCGGAACCGGAGCGGTTTCATTCCAGAGAGCGGGCTTCGCACATCGATCCAGAGCCCCGGCAGGACGGAATCTCATACAGTCTGGGCGTGGACCCGCCGCGGCACATCCTGATCATCCGCCCGAGCGCGTTGGGGGATGTCTGCCGTACGGTACCAGTCCTCGTGAGTCTGAAACGCCGTTGGCCCGAGGCCAAGGTCGACTGGCTGGTTCAGCGGGGGTTCGAGGGGGCGATTCTGGGCCATCCGGATCTCCACGAGGCGATCCCCTTCGACCGCAGGGCCCTGTCGCTGCGTCGCGTCGCCACCGGGTCGTGGCGGGCGGCCATGGCGGAGCTGATGTCCCGCCTCCGGACCCCGCGCTACGACCTCGTCGTGGACGCTCAGGGCCTCTTTCGGAGCGGGTTGTTCGCGGCGATGACCGGCTCGCGGACCCGTGTCGGCTACGCCCGGGCGGAAGAGTTCGGCTCGATCTTCTACAGCCGCCGGATCGCTGTGGATCGGTCGGCGCACGCCGTCGACCGGATGCTCGCGCTCGTGGAGGGGCTGGAGGTCGAACCGGTCCCCGACATGCGTCTCTACTCGACACCCAAGGGACGCGAGGGGCTGCCGGACACGCTCCGAGGAGCACGCTTCGCCACCTTCGCCCCGACCAGCCGGTGGCCCGGCAAGCGTTGGCCTCAGGATCGCTTTCTGGAAGTCGCCAAGTCGCTTCTGGATCAGGGGGCGGTGGAAAAGATCGCGGTCGTGGGCGGCGGCAATGAGCGCGAGCAGTGTTCGCTGCTCGTCGAGCACGCCGATGTGGAGCCCCGCATCGTCGATCTGGTCGGGCGCACGGATGTCGAGACACTGATGGCGGTGATCGAGTCGAGCGCTATCGTCCTCGCGAATGATTCCGCGCCGCTGCACATGGCGGTCGGATTCCATCGTCCGCTTGTCGGTCTCTTCGGCCCGACGAAGATCGGGCTCGTCGGGCCGTACGGGAGATCGGACGATGTGCTCCAATCGCGCGTACCCGAGGACCGAGTGAGCCATAAGGACGAACACGAGGGGCGGAGACTCATGGCGGAGATCGAGACAGAGCGCGTGATCTCCGCTTTGCTCGAGCGCCTGGACGATCCGCGGCTCCAATCTCATCCCCGTCGGCACACCGACACATCAACGATTTCGACTCCCTGATGACAACTGGACATGCAAGCACGCACCCTCTATCTCGCCAGTGAATCACCACGCAGACTCGCGCTGCTCCGTGAATGCGGCTTTGCGCCCACCGTGATCCCGACCGGAGTCGACGATGGACCGCTCCAGAGCGGCGATGTGCATCCCGCTGCGTGGACAAGCTCGCTCGCCTACCTCAAAGCCAAGGCGGGGTACGACTCCCTGTGGGCGAGTGATCCCGCTCAGGCCGAATCCGGGATCGTGCTCGGCGCCGATACCGTCGTGGTCAAGGGGACGGATCTGATCGGAAAACCAACCGATCGTGAGCACGCGGAAGCGATTCTGCGGCAACTCGAAGCGGGCAGCCATCAGGTCGTGACTGGCGTCGCGATTCTGGTCGACGGACAGCGACAGCTCATCGTCGATTCCTCGGAAGTCCAGGTCGGAACACTCGGAGACGATCGCATCCGGGAATATCTGGCGACAGACCAGTGGATCGGCAAAGCCGGCGCGTACAACCTCGCCGAGCGTGTAGAGTCCGGATGGCCGATCACATACCACGGCGATCCGACAACCGTGATGGGGCTCCCGATGATGCGCCTGACGCCTCTGCTCCGATCGCTGCTGCACACGGAATCACCACAGACCTGCGGATCATGAATGCATGGGCGGCGGCACGATCATCCCGGCGTGGCTCGGCTTGCTCATCGGCGGCCCGATGATGCTCATCGTCGCGGGGCATCTCATCTCGCTCCAGAGCGATACGGGCCCGTCCAGCCGACGGAGGATCCGGCAAGTCAACGGCGCGCTGATGCTGCTGCTCATCCCGCTCCTGACGGCGGGCTTCGCGCTCATCAACCATCAGACGCACCCGGGCCAGTGGGTGCTCGTCTGGCTCGCCGCGATGTTCCTGCTGGCGTTCGTCGTGTTCTTTGCGGTCCTCGATGCGCTGAACACCGTGCGGATCCGCCGAGCCGCACGGGAACGGGCAAGAGCACGCCTTCGGGTCGCCCGGGAGGAACTGGCACGCCGATCCAGGGAACGCCAGCACAGCCACACGGAGGCGTCCGAAGCCGATGCCTGATCGCCGTGATCATCCACCGCTCCCCGCCGCCCTGCGCCCGCTCGGTTCGGTTGCCGAAATTCTCTATCGACGCGCCGTCAACACCCGAAACCGACGCTTCGATGCGGGGCATGGCGTGGAACAATTCGATGTCCCGGTGATCTCGGTCGGCAACCTCTCCGTCGGCGGAACGGGCAAGACGCCGACGGTCGCGTGGATCACCGAGCGCATCATCCAGCACGGCTTGCGTCCGGCCATCGTGCTCCGTGGGTACAAGTCCGGGCGATCGGGCGTCAGCGATGAAGAGGCGGAGTACCTGCACCGATTCCCCGGGATCCCAGTTGTCGCGAACCCCGATCGGAAATCTTCGATCCGGCGACTCCTCCAGAGCGAAGCCGTCAGGCCCGACTGCGTGCTGCTCGACGACGGCTTCCAGCACCGATTCGTCGCGCGAGATCTGGACATCGTGCTCATCGACGCCACCCGCGATCCCTTCCACGATGCCTGCCTCCCCGCGGGCTGGCTTCGGGAGCCGGTCGAGTCGCTCCGGAGGGCGGGCGCCATCGTGCTCACCCACAGCGATGCGGTCAGCACCGACACGCTCGCATCGATCGAGAACGCCTGGCGTGAAATCGCCCCGGAAACTGCCCCGAACATCCCGATCATCCCGGCGCGCCACACCTGGGAGTCCGTGCAGGTCGGTGACCTGCGCGCAGCGCTCTCCTGGCTCAACGACAAGCCCGCCATCCTCGCGTGCGGCATTGGCAATCCCGTCCCCTTCATCAGACAAGCCACGCACTGTGTTCAGAAGGTCGTCGCCGAGATGATCCGCCCCGATCACCATCACTGGTCCGCCGCCGACGCCCGCACCATCAAGGCGCTCGCGCAACAGCACGGGAGCATCCTGCTCACCACCGGCAAGGACGCCCCCAAACTCCTCCCCCACTTCCGCGACGGTCACATCACCATCGCCTTCCCTCGCCTGTCGCTCAGCTTCGACGGAAACGAGCATGTACTGGAGCGGACGGTCATGGACGCGATCCGATCAAGGCAGCGCGACACCCCAACTAGCAGGGTATCCTGATCGCATGACGGACCTGCTTCAACGCCTCAGGGACTGGCATGGGTTCACCGCTCTTGTCGTGGGCGACTTCATGCTCGACCAACTGGTCTACGGCGATGCCGAGCGTCTCACCGCGGATGCGCCGGTGCCCATCCTTCACGCGCGCCGAATCGAGGAAACCCCCGGCGGCGCTGCCAGCGTCTGCATGGATCTCGCCGCCCTCCACGGACGCGTGATCGCCTTCGGCGTGGTCGGCGACGATGGCGAGGGCCGCCTGCTCACGGAGAAACTGCGCACCAGCGGCGTCGACCCCTCCGGGATCGTCGTGGATTCCTCGCGACCGACAACAGTCAAGCGCAACCTGATCGGTCTGGCCCAGCACCGCCACCCCCAGAAGATGTTCCGCGTGGATTACGAATCGCGCGATCCCCTCGGCGATGGGGTGCTCCAGCGCATGCTCGAGCAGTTCGAGCAGGCCCTTCGCGAGGCCGACATCGTCGCCATCGAGGATTACGCCAAAGGGGTCTGCTGCGATCCGGTCTGCCGACGAATCATCGACCTGTGCAAAGCGGCGGGCGTGGAAGTGCTCGTCGATCCCGCATCGCTCGACGACTACACGAAGTATCGCGGCTGCACCAGCATCACGCCGAACCGCACCGAAGCCGAGCGCGCGACGAAATCCCTGCTGGCTCGTGACACGCACGAACCCGCGCCGGAGTGGATGGCCGAGCAGTTGATCTCCCAACTCGAGAGCGAAACCGTTGTTCTCACGCTCGACCGCGAGGGCGCACTCCTGCTGGAGGGGTCGGGAGACCCCGTGCGGATCCCCACCGTGGCCCGCCAGGTTTACGATGTCACGGGGGCGGGCGACATGGTGCTCGCAGCGCTCTGCGCAGCGCGAGCGAACGATCTCGACTGGCAGGATTCCGTGCGATTCGCCAACGCCGCGGCCGGACTCGAAGTCGAAGTCTTCGGAGTCCAGCCCATCCCCTTCGAGCGGATCTACCAATCACTCATCACGCATGGTCGTGCCCGCCACGAGAAACTGCGCTCGCTCGACGAAGCGGTCATCGAAGTCCTCGCCGCCAAGCGTGACGGGAAGCGAGTCGTCTTCACCAACGGATGTTTCGACATCCTCCACGCGGGCCACATCTCCCTCCTGCGTCGTGCCGCGGCGTTCGGCGACATGCTCATCATCGGCCTCAACAGCGATGATTCGATCCGCCGACTCAAGGGCCCGGATCGCCCGGTCCACGCCGAGCGGGACCGCATCGATGTTCTCAGCGAGCTGACCTCCGTCGATCTCATTGTTCTCTTTGAAAGCGATACGCCCCTCGATCTGATCAAGGCCCTCCAGCCCGATGTCATCGTCAAGGGTGCCGACTACGAGAAGAGCCAGGTCGTCGGCGGCGATCTCGTCGAGAGCTGGGGAGGAACGATCGAGTTGATCCCGCTTCTGGAAGGCCGGAGCACGACCGGAGCGATCCAGAAAATCCGTTCCCGTTGAGAACCGCTCCAAGGAGTCGCCGTGACGCCCTCGCCCGACCTCAATGCGTTGCCGTTGCCCCAACTGTATTCGGCACTGTCATCGTCGGGGACCATCGACGCGTTGCTCCGGATCGCCCGTGACGAGGATCTCGGCGATGCCGGCGACATCACCACAGCGGCGTGCTTCGACGAGGCATCGAGAAACCAACCCGTGCAGGCCCGGATCATCGCCCGGCGTGACTGCATCGCAGCCGGTCTGGCGACGCTCGATGACCTGAATCGGGTCTTCGGATCGGGCGTGGACATCGAAGCACACATCGAGGACGGTCATCCCGTTCGTTCCGGTGCATGCATGGCGCACTTGACCGGCACCCGTCAGACCATCCTGACCATGGAGCGCACCGCCCTCAATCTGATCGGTCGCCTGAGCGGAATCGCAACGCTCACCCGGAAATTCGTCGATCGGGTGCGCGCCGAAGCGCCCGAATCGGCAACGCGGATCCTCGACACACGCAAGACCACGCCCGGACTGCGTTTGCTGGAGAAATACGCCGTGCGCTGCGGCGGGGGATGGTCCCACAGGATCGGCCTGCACGATGCCATCCTCATCAAGGACAATCACATCGCCGGGATTCCCCCGCACCAACTCGGTAAGTTTGTCCGTCTGGCCGCCGCGCGGGCGCGGGGCGCGCGGATGCCGAACTTCATTGAAGTCGAAGTGGACACCTTGGATCAGCTCGATGCGCTGCTTGCTCTTGAGAAGGGCGTGGTCGACATCATCCTGCTCGACAACATGGACCCCGCGACTGTTGAGAAGGCCGTCACGATGCGCGATGCATCGAGTAGCCGCCCGCTGCTGGAGGCGAGCGGCGGCATCACCATCGAGAACATCGGGGAGATGGCCCGCACCGGCATCGACCGGATCAGCATCGGCGCCCTGACGCACCAGGCGACATCGATCGATTGCGCACTCGATTTTCCGAGTTGATGGATACGACCGAGCCGTTGGTCACGGCTACGCATCGCGCGCGGGGTCGAGCTGCTCCAGCATCCGCTCGATGTACCGCCACGCGTTGAACTCGCGCTGGAGATCCGCCAGCACACTCCGCTCGCCCGTCTCCTGAAACGCGTCGAAGAGCTCCCCGACGCGCCGGATGTGGCTCTCGCGACGCTCACGGGCCCACGCCTCGTGGTCCGCGATCGCCCGCTCGTTGCCGCCTTCCTGTGCCTCCTCGAGCGCCTCGCGCACTTCGAGCATCTCGACGAGGAACCCCTCGGGGAGCGATCGCTCATCGTGCCGGGAATCGGGTTGCAGAAGATCCAGCAGGGCACGCCCGCGAGACTCCGGATCCTCGAGGATGCGCTTGGCATCGTTCAGGCGGGCAATCTCGTCTCCCGCATCGTCCGCCCCCCCGCCCCGATCCGGATGGAGACGGGCGGATTTCCGAAGCCATGCGCGCTGGATCGCATCCGGATCCAGACGGAATCCGGGCTCCAATCCAAGGGCCTCAAACGGGTTCTGAGCCATGAGCGATCGTATCCGGCAGGACGCGGCGAACAATTCCTATTGACCTCGCCCCCTCTCGCGTGGAGGATGGAAGCATCGAACGCCCCAGTGGGGCTCTCTGGAGGTTGCTGCTTGAGCAAGCACATCGGCATTGTCGCGGCGAGCCCCGAGGGGTCTGCGTTCTGCTACCGGCTCATCGGAAAGCGGGTGTCCGAGTTCGCCGATCCGTCGCGTCGTCCCACTGTCACCCTCCACAACCGACCCTTCTCCACCTACATCGAGGCGCTTGACCAGCAGGATTGGCAGACCATCGGCCACATGCTGGCCGAATCGGCCCACACCCTGGCCACCGCCGGGGCCGACTTCTGCATCCTCCCCGACAACGCACTCCACCACGCACTCCCGCTCGCGGAGCCGGAAAGCCCGATCCCGTGGTTGAGCATGATCGATCTGGTCGCCACGGCCGTCGAGACCCAGGGCTGCGCGACGCTCGGGCTGATCGGGACCAAAATCGTCAGCAACGGCTCGACATACCAGACCGCCCTCGGCCTGCGGGGCATGCACCTGCTGGTGCCGGAAGACAACGATGTCGATGCCATCGACACGATCATCTTCAAGGAGGCCGTCTTCGGACGCGTTCGCAACGAATCGCGCCAGCGCGTGATCCACACCGTCGGCGGCCTCGCATCGCGCGGCTGCGAGGCGCTCATCCTCGGGTGCTCCGAGGCGTCCTGGATCATCACGCCGGAGGAAAGCCCCATTCCCGTCTTCGACCCCGTAGAATTGCTCGCCGAAGCGGCGGTCCGACACGCGACCCAGCCGAGCGCTGTCTAGCACAAACAGCAGATATTCAGATTGGTCCGTCCACCATGAAAATGATCAAGTTCGCAGCCACAATGTTCGCCTACGCACTGGCGGTCCTCCTCATCGGCGTCGCCACATCCGTCGCAGCGCCAAGCGGAGCAAACATCGTAAGGGCCATCATCTTCCCTGCCATTTTCGCGGGCCTCGCCGCGATCTGCGGCGTCTTGGCACTGATGATCGAGAAGAAGCGGACGCTCGGGATGGTCGGGATTCATCTCGGCCTCATCATCCCGCTGCTCGGTTTCTTCGGGCCCATTGTACGGATGGGGCAGAGCTTCGAAAAAACACAAAGCGTCAATAACAGCATCAACGAGATCGAGCAGCGACTGCGCCAGACCAACGGCAAGGCCACGATCGTGCTTGCTCAGGATGGCGCTGTGACCGCACGCGATTTCGATCAGGCCGACCTCGCCGTGATCGTCCCGTCGCACCGTTCGCTCCGCCCGCTCGGATACCAGGCGGTCGGCCTGGCCTCGACCGCGGCGCTCAGCGGTTTCGCCTTCGTCGCACTCCTGCTGCACCGCCCCAAAGTCCCAAAGAAGCCAGAGAGCAACTGACAGGTGCCGCATCCGAGTCATCCATGAAAAAGGCCCCGTGAAACGCTCACGGGGCCTTCGTGCGATTGTCAGATTTGTTCCAGAATCAGCGAACGCCGACATACTTCACGGAGCAACCGTACGGGCGCGTCTCGGGCTGCGTCACGGTCTCTCCCGCGAGGATCTGATCCAGCGCCTGGGCGACATAGTTCGTCACCGTCGAGGGATCGCTCGGGATGCGAGCGCCGCGGTCTGAGTCGATGGCGCCCTGATAGCGCAGCACACCGTTCGTGTCGATGATGTACATGTGCGGAGTCGTGCGGGCATCGTACATCCGACCGACATCGCCGGACTCATCAAGCAGCACCGGGAACTTCACTTCCCACTTCTTGATGTAATCAGCATCAACGCCGTGGTTGCCGTGATCCGGGTTTGTGGAGTTGATGGCCAGCCACACAACGCCCTTGTCCTTGTACTTCTGTGCGAGGTCCTTCATCGTCGACGCATGCTCGTGATGCTTCACCACGAACGGGCACTTCGGATTCCACCACTCCAGAACGACGATCTTGCCTTGCTTGGTGAGTTCACTCAGTGTGTACGACTTGCCGTCCACGGATGTCAGCGTGAAGTCCGGCGCCTTGGAGCCGACAGCCGCCTTGGCGGGCTTGTCCTGCTGCTCCGCGATGGCGGAATTCGTCATCAGCGAAGCGCCGGCGATGGCCATCGCGAATGCTCCAACAACTGCTGTGAGTTTCTTGCTCAGACGATTCATGCTCAGTCTCCTTCATTGCATGGAGCGAGATCGGATCTCAAGCGGAAAACACCACTCGGATCATGATCCGCATCCGGGGTTATGACCTACCTTGATCCAAAATACGGCGTCGGAACATCCAACGCCATATACGAAACACCATTCTCCCGATGCACTTCCAGTATCCCCCCCACGCGCTCCGCCCGGTCGAGATAGCGATTGTACGGCAAGGAAATCGCGTTGCCAGAAGAAACGCCATTGGCCGCCATCTGAACCGGATACACGAACTTCTCGGAATGCGCCGGGAAAAAGATCAGCCGCCGCGCATCCGCAACCTCGATGCGCAGCGTGTGCTCATCCCACCCATAGCGCAGCCCCGCATCCGCCGGATCTTCCACACGACGCGGAAACCGCTCACGCGCACGCGCGAACTGCGGACGCTCAATCGCCTCCGCAGCGCCCGCGTTGCTCGTCACCGGGATCGTCAACTCGACTTCTGCAAAGCCCGCCAGACACTCGTCCTTGCACACGAGCCAGTCGATCTCCGCACCGATCGTGACCGCGCCCGAGACGCCTTCATCAACGCGCACCGGGAACAGCACCGTCACCTCGCGCTCGTAGATGTAGTCCACGCTGTCCTGCGCGTACAGCTTCCGCTTGGGGGTCGGGAAGTGCGGCTCGCCGATGCTCACGCCGTCAGATGACTCGAACTGAAAAATGATCGGCCCGCCCGAATCGCCCGGGTTCTCCCAATACAGATGCCACCCCTCCGAGATCGCGAAGGTGACGCCGATCCAGTTTTTCTCACCGACGACCAACGCCGTCCGCTCCGCCAGCAACGATGGCCTCGCCAACTTGCTCCCGTCCGTCTCCTCATCGCTTTCGATGCCCGGAAACCCCGGAGGACTCCCGATCCCCGGCAGCGTCGGACGCTGCGGCTGAGCACCGGCAACACCTACCAGCACAAGAAGCCCGCAGAGATGTTGAATCGCGTGATGAATCTTCATCCGGTGCGGTCTCCTGCAACCGTGAATGGGACCGATAGATCGAACGCTCGCTGCAGGGTGAACAACCAACCCCGGTCAGGTATTCTCTCGGTATGGACAGAAAGATGCACAGACGAGCGATTCCCCTCATTCTTGCAGGGATAACCGCATCCACCTTTTTAGGGGGGTGCAACCGTGAAGTCACCGACGACAGCGTCACCCGCGTCTCGGTTTCCGAGGTTCACCGGCGTCTCGACCGCGTCGGGCGGGGTATCGAGCTGCTCGATGCACGGGACCGGGCCTCCTACGAGCGATCCCACATCCCCGGTGCCCGCCATGTCACCCTGCCGGACATCGACCCCACCAGACCCACCCCCTCGTTGGAGGGGAGAGGCACTCTGATCGTCTACGGCGAGCACCCCGGCTCCGCGACCGCCCTCGCGATCGCTAAGCGCCTCTGGCGAACCATGGACCGCGTGGAATTCATGGAGCAGGGCTTCTCGGCGTGGGTCGATCGCGGTCTCCCCACGACCGGCACCGATTCCCGATAGCGGAAACAGTCCACGCCGACTCAACAAAAAAGACCACGCGTCCGGTCTTCCCGAACGCGTGGTGCTCGCGTGTGCGGAGCTTCGTATCGTGCCGATGCTTGGAAGTCATGGGCGCATCGGCAACGGATCAACCATGGACCAAATCAATCGTACAGGTGCGCCGAGTTCGGCAACTGAGCATTGCGGAGATTGATCGTCGTCTCGATGCGGAAGTTCGCCTCGGTCCTGTGACGCTCCGCGAAGAAGAAGTGCAGCGTGTTCTCGCGGTTCGCCTTCAGGAAGTCCAGCCGGTCGAGATGCACCGTCTGCCGAATCGCCGAGTGAACACCACCGATATCAATCACCAACTCGCCGTTGATGAACACCCAGACATCGTCGTCACCGATGAAGCTGAAGGTCTGCCCGGCGCCGGGCTCGTAGACGAATGTCGTCGACAGCTCGTAGGTGAAGTGGTAGTTGCGGTTGTTCCCCTTGGAATTGCCGAAAAGGTCGTTGTTGATCGGGAAGAATCCGCCGAGAGCCGAATAATTCGGGTCTTCCCGGTCGTCGAAGACATACATATTGCTGCCCGCTTCACGACGCAGCGTGATCGAGTGCTCCTTGGAGATGTTCACGCCGGGGTAGTCGCGGAACCACTGACGGAACGACTCCGCCGACTGAATGCCGCCCGGATCCGAGACGCCCCACGATCCCGCGACATCGCCCTTCGACGAATCGAAGAACCGCGGATGGATGGGGTTGCCCTGGGCATCGTGCCACTGCTGGTTCACACGCTTCCCGTTTCCGGTGAACACGGGCTTCTTGTCCGAGTCGAGCTGCAGCGCAACATTGCCCATGTAATGCCCGAAGCCCGCGGCAGGCCGACGCTCGAAGTCCGGGTGCCCGTTCGGCTCGGTCCGCTCGTGGAAATCCCTGATGACACCGGTCAGAACCAGCGTCTGCGGCAGGTGATTGAAGTTCCCTTGCTGATCATTCGCCTGTGCAACCGGGGTTGCCTGCGTGATCGCCAGGACGACGCCCGCGGCGGTCAACAGACCCGCTGCCGTGAGCACATTCCGAGAGAGAGATGACTTGTTCATGGTGTGGCTCCTCATGCGAGACAAATGCGGTCGGTTGCCACTTTCAAATTACGATTCACAGTGGGAGTTCAAAGCGGGTCAAGCAGGGAAACTCCGGAAAGCCGGGCGTCTGTGCGGGCTGGGGAATTTCCCCGCCGCCGCCCCAGCAATATTCGCCGGTGGAGAGCGAAGAGGCCGATATGATCGGACCCGACCGGCGTCGATGGAATCGAGGTCGGCGGACACCAGCCAGGACCGGAGCAAGGCATGGATGCATTCGTCATCCAGGGGGGGAACCCCCTGCGAGGGGAGATCAAGGTCAATGGGTCCAAGAACGCGGCACTGCCGCTCATGGCCGCCGCGCTGCTGACCAATCAACCCGTCACCCTCGAAGGAATCCCCCGCCTCGCCGACATCGGCAACATGCGACGCCTCCTCATCGAGCTCGGCGTCGATATCGAGGAGCAGTCGAACGGGCTCCGCTTCCAGGCGACCGATGAGTCCGCCTCACACGCCAGATACGAGATCGTCCGGACCATGCGGGCGAGCATCTGTGTTCTCGGCCCCATGCTCGCCCGGCGCGGCATCGCACGGGTCTCTCTCCCGGGCGGCTGCGCCATCGGCGACAGGCCCGTGGACCTCCACCTCAGAGGCCTCGAAGCTCTCGGCGCGCAGGTCAGTCTCGATTCGGGAGACATCCTCGTGAAGGCCCCCGCCCCTGGAGGTCGCCTCCGCGGGGGACGCGTCTTCCTCGCAGGTCCGTTCGGACCGACCGTGCTCGGCACCGCCAATGTCATGTCCGCGGCGACGCTCGCCGAAGGCGTCACCATCATCGAGTGCGCCGCCTGCGAGCCGGAAGTGGTCGACCTCGCACGACTGCTCAACGCGATGGGAGCGCACATCCGCGGCGCCGGCACGCCCCGCATCGTCATCGAGGGCGTCAAGGAACTCGGGGCCGCACACCATCGCGTGATCGGCGACCGCATCGAAGCCGGCACCTACATGATGGCCTCGGCCATGACCCGCGGCGATCTCACGATCCGCGATTGCCCCCTCGACGCCTTGCTCGCCACATGGGACCACCTGGAGAGAGCCGGAGTCGCACTCACGGTCATCGACGAAGCTGATCCCATGCGAGCCAGCGTCCGAATCCGGGGAACGGATGCCATTCAGCCGGTCCATGTCACGACCAACCCGCACCCCGGGTTCCCGACCGACCTCCAGGCCCAGATGATGGCCCTGCTCTCGATGGCCTCGGGCAACAGCAGCATCACCGAAAGGATCTTCCCGGATCGCTTTCTCCATGTCGCCGAACTCTCGCGCATGGGAGCACGCCTCTTCCGTCAGGGGCCAACGGTCATCGTGAGCGGAGTGCAGGAACTCATCGGCGCCCCGGTGATGGCCAGCGACCTCCGGGCCTCCGCTTCGCTCGTGCTGGCCGGACTCGCAGCGGAGGGACAGACCATCGTGCGCCGGGTCTACCACCTCGATCGGGGATACGAGCGGATGGAAGTCGGACTCGCATCGCTCGGTGCCGACATCCGGCGTGTCCGCGAGGAAGAACTGCCGCTCATCGAATGATGCGCCGGGAATCGCGACGGTCAGTCTTCGCCGAATCCGGAATCAACGAGTTTCTTCAGCGCATCGCAGGCCGCCTGCGCATCGTCCCCCTCGGCCTCGATCACCAGCACGGTCCCCTTCGTCGCCGCGAGCATCATGACCTGCATGATGGACTTGCCGTCCACAAGTTCATCAGAGTCCGCTCTGCGGACACGCACCTGCGCCGAATACTCCGCGGCGAGATCCACAAATGCCATCGCCGGTCTGGCGTGCAGACCGAGACGGTTTGGGATCGTGGCCTGCGTGGACGCGGGCGAGGCCAAAGGCGGACTCCTCAAAGCAAAGGCATCTCATCAAGTGCACTGATTCAGGCGGGCAGTTGCTGATCGTCCGCATCCGTCAGGAGTGTCCAGACATCATCAACCTGCGTCGCCTGACGGAGAAAGCGCCGGAAATTGTCCTGCGACAGGTTCTTGAAAATCACTTCCATCGCACGGAGATGCTGCTCCGGGTCCTCTGCCGGGCTGATCAGCAGAAACACCGAGTACACCGGCTGCTTGTCGAGGGCATTGAAATCGATGCCGCTCTCGGAGACACCGACCGCGGCGACCATGCCCTTCACGCCCTTCTGCTTCACATGGGGAATCGCTACGCCCTTGCCGAAGCCGGTCGAGCCCTTGCGCTCACGCTCGAGCACCGAAGCAATGATTTCCTCGCGAATGTCCGAAGCCACCTTCCCCGCACGAACCAGCGCATCGACCAGTTCGGCGACGACTTCGTCTCGCGTGGATGATTGCAGTCCGGCGACGATCGCATCGCGTGAAACAATGTCGCACAGTTTCATACGATTCTTCTCCGTGGCTGAAGCGTTCATGGCTCTCTCAGCGTTTGGCATTCTTGAGCTTTTCCTTGAAATCCGTGAGTTGACGCGTCATCTTGTCGATCGCGACATCGATGCATCCGTAAACATCCGCACCGTGTGATTTCGCGACGAATGTGTCGTGCTTCTCGACTTCCGCCAGAAGCTCGACCTCGAACTCCTCGTTCCGTGACTGATCGAGCACCACACGAATGGATTGCACGCCATCGTAGTACTTCGTCAGACGATCGCACTTCGTCGTCGCGTACTCTTCGATGGCCGGGGTGACTTCGAGATGTTTGCCGCTGACATCGATTCGCATGGAACCGTCTTGCCTTTCGTATGGTGCCTTCAAATCAATCGGCCGCACTCATCGTGAGTCCGGATCCGGCGAATCCGAGGAAATGGACCGCCCCGGACCGTCCGGACCGCTTTGAGGGGATGCGGCTGTCCGGCCCATGATGGCGTCATTCGTGGATTCTGCCAAGTTGGTCTGAGACCGTTTGGCCACAATCTCTGCCAGGGGTATCTCGGCCACTCGTCCGCTCTGCTGACGACCCGGCACCAGAACCCCGCCGCTGACCACAAATCGGATGGCCTCATCGAGCGAGATCGGCAATTCGTACACTTCCTTGGCGGGAACGGTGATCGTGTATCCGGTGAACGGCGTCGGGCTCGATGGAATGAAAATCGTGACGCAGGGCTCCCCGACGACATCCTGGATCACCCGCAGACTCTCCCCGGTCATCAATCCCACCGTCCAGATCCCCTTCCTCGGATACTCCACGACGACAACGCGATTGGATGGCATCGCGGGGCCGGCCCCGGAAGACCCGCCCAAGAGAAAGTCCGTCACCTGCTTCACATTCGGGTACACCTGCTTGATCACCGGGAGCCGGATCGCCCACGACTCGATGCGGGCGTAGATCCGCCGACCGAGGTAGTTCCCGACGAACAATCCCGCCAAATAGATCAGCAGAATCGCGACCACAAAGCCGATGCCCTGCAGATACCAGTGCCGGGACCAGACCCGCTCGAACTCCTCAGCGCGGACGAGCCCGATGATCTGCTGATCCGGAACATTGCGGAGATTCCGATTCGCCAGTCGGAACTCCGTGATCTCCTCCCGGGTCACGCTGTACCAACCGGGCATGTTCGCTTCGCCGCCGACGATGCGCGGCCCAAATGCGATCACCGCCGAACGGACCCCGCCGTTGATCGGCTCCGCGACGCGATCCCGCAGGAATGTGTACGCCCAGAGAAGCAACGCCAGCGTGACGACGGACGGCAACAGGATCGCCAGCCCCCGGAGGAAGAATGTCCGGAAGTCACTACCGAATGTCCTCTTTGGAGTCTGCTTCACCATACCGACGCGAAGTTCCCCGCGCAAATGCGCTTGTCAACCCTGCAAACCCCGTACTGTAGCCGATTTTTTGCCCCCCGCGAACGAATGCCGAATCCCGCGCCTCAGAAGATTTCCTGCTTCGGGCGCTCGATCAACTCGATGTTCAGCTCGTATTCACGCTGCCCCCGGCGCACACGGACCGGAACAATGTCCTCCGGCTCGTAGTCGCCGAGCACGCGGTACAGATCGTCCAGCGTTCGCACCTGCGTCCCCCCCACCTCGATGATGATGTCGCGATTCCGCAAACGGTCGCCGCGACCCCAGGGGCGGACGGTCCGGGCCAGTTGATCGTTGATCAGGTTGACTTCCGGACCGATGCCCCGTCCGGGCTTCAGATCCACCCCCAAGGAGGCCTCGCCCGGGCGATCGATCTCCGCGACACGAGGCAGATTCAGCGACCAGATCCGGTACGCACGCTCGATGTCCCGCAGGGGAGCATCCAGCGTCGTGATCAGCGCCTCCAGCCCCGTCGGATCCTCGTCGAAGTTCTCCACATACGCCCGGTACCACTCCGCGAGCAGCCCCTTCTCATGGAGGTAGTACATCATCGCCCGCGCCTGGGCGTAGTGGGCGCTGACCCGACGCCCCATGAACTGCTCCCGGTCCATGCTCGTGAACCGCTCGAAGGGGATGACCGCCCCGCCCCGGACCAGCCGCGAGGCGATGTTGGTCCGCCAGGAGGGGCGGATCTCCATCCCGCCCGAGCCGTCCGCGGGAGCGTCGATGTCCTCCACGAGCGTCGCCAGCCCCTCTTGGATCCAGATGGGATGGACCTGCCCCAGCCGGTCCATGTGCCGCCAGTGCAGGACATGCACGAACTCGTGTCGGAGCGAGGGCCCGATGTCCCGGGTGATCAGGCGGGTCCGCTTCCGGTCGTAGATCCCCCCGATTCGGGCGGAGGGGACCAGCCGGAAGAAATCCTCGTAGGTCGGCAGCAGGATGTGGACCCACGGATCCGGGCGCTCGGTGGAGGGGGCTGGATCGGCAAAGAGATTGGAAGCCCACTCCGCCACGCGCTGAATTTCGCCCCGCGCTGCGACGAACGACTCCTCATCGAAACTGTTGACATAGTTCAGGCGGAGATCGGGGGCGCGCTTGTAGGTGTACCGAGGCCCGAAGAAGGCCTCCATCGCCGCAAACTCGGCTTCGGACCGGCGGTCGAGGAGGAGAGTCCAGTTTTCGATGATGGCGCGGTACTGCGGGTGGTCGCGGATCGAGTCGAGGTTGGGATCCCGAACCATGTAATGGAACTCGACGAAGCCGCAGGACAGGGCATCGAGGAGATACTCGATCGCGTTCTCCGGATCATCGAGGACGGCGTAGGCGCAGGCGAGGTTGTAGAGTGTGTACTTGTCGAGGGGGTCGATGCGGTGAAGCTCCCGCAGGGCCTCACGGGCCTCGCGAAAGCGTTTCTGCTCGAAGAGCGTCTCGACCCGTCGATTCAGCTCTGCGACCCGCTGGACCCGCTCCACCGCCTCTTCGAGGGTCAGGCCGGGCACCTGTTGTGGGTGTTCGTTTTCCGGGGGTTCGTTCTCCGGGGGTTCGTTCGGGTGTGCCCAGAGCATCCCCGCCCAGATGAGGGTGGAGCAGGCGACCACGCATGAACAGCATCGAGTGACCCGGCGGCTCATGCAGGAATGATCCGCGCGCGACCCGCCTCGATCGACACCCTGCCGGAAAACAATCGCTCGAGCACCTCGGGGTACAGCTCGCATTCCAGCTCGAAGACCCGGCGGGCGAGCGTTTCGGGGGTGTCGTCGTCCAGCACCGGGCAGCACCGCTGGGCGAGAATCGGGCCGGTGTCGTAGGTCGAGTCGCAGAGGTGGACCGTGCAGCCGGACACCTTGCAGCCCGCCTCGAGGACACCCCTGTGGACCCGGTCGCCGTACCAGCCGGGCCCCCCGAATGAGGGCAGGAGTGCGGGGTGGATGTTCACGAATCGGGACTGCCATAGATCCGGCAAGTCGAGCAGGCGGGTGTACCCGGCGAGCACCCCCCACTCGGCTCCCGAGTCGGCCATCAACTCGGCGAGGTCATCGCGAGGGATGACGGCGTTGTGGACGACGGCGGGGAGCCCTTGAGCCCGTGCCCACTCGATGCCGGGGCACTCGCGGGAGGCCACGACCTGACAGATCCGGGCGTTCAGGGCGCCGGACTCGATGCTGCGGACCAGATTCTGGAGTGTCCGGCCCGTCCCGGAGATGAAGGGCACGAATGGGGTCGGGGGACGGCGGGTCATGAGATCTTGCGGACGGCCCCGGCACGGTCCTTGGTGATGGTGAGCAGGCGGTCGAGGTGCGACATTTTGAGGACGCCGCGGAGATCGTCGTTGAGGTTGCAGAGTGCGAGTGCGCCGTTGGCGGCCTTGCACTGCTTGGCGAGATCAACCATGACCCCGAGAGCGAGTGAACCCATCATGGTGACATGCTCGAAGTCGAGAACGACTTTGTGCGTGACCTTGGGTGCGTAGGTAAGCACCTCCTGCTTGATGATGGGGGCCTCGCGGGATCCGAGGTTCGGGGCGAGGAGGATGGCGATGCCGACGCCGTTCTCAGTCTCGAACTGGACGAATGCCTTTTCGCTCACGGTGCGGAGAGTAGCAGGGAACAAGGGTGCAAGGCGGATCGGGAGTATCGTTGTGGCATGGTGAACTCCGGACTCAACCTGACCTGGCTGGATGGCGATAACCCCCCTTTGATGGGGGAGTGCGAATCGCTGGAGCTTGGCGAGATCATCCGGCGGTACGCGCAGGGGACAACCCTGCTGGAGCGTCGCCTCCTCGATCTCGATGATGAGCAGGCGGATGCTTATTTCCGTCCGGAGGCCGGGGTGGGCCGGTGGTCCTGCCGTGCTCTGGTGGGGCATCTGGCGGATGCCGAGCTGGTGCAGGTGCATCGGATGCGTCGGACGGTGGCGGAGGATCAGCCGGTGTTCGCGCTGTGGGACGAGAACGCGTTTCTGGATGCGGGGCTGTACACGGGCGCTGAGCGGCCGCTGGCTGGGTTTGTCGCGACGATCCACACGCTGCGTGTATGGACGGGCGAGTGGCTGGAGTCACTGCCGGAGTCCGCCTGGCAGAGGATTTCGCTGCATCCTGAATCCGGCGAGCAATCCCTTCGCTCCTTACTGAACAAGACGACCTGGCACTTTGAGCATCATGTGTGGTATCTGCGGCGGAAACTGAGTCGCATTCTGGGCCCCCCGGAATAAACCCCCGAAACCAATCGGATCGGAGTGATTGCGTCCGGAGCGTCTAGTATTTCGTTGCGATCACGGGCGCGAGACATGGAGCGTGATGGACGGGATTTTCGAGCAGCGCAGATATCTGATTCCTTTCCGTTCGATTCTGCTGCCGCAGATCTTCACGGACACGCTGGTGATCGGCGCGGGGTCGGCGGGCCTGCGTGCGGCGTTGGCGGCGTCGAAGCATGGCGATGTGATCGTGCTTGCCAAGGCCGATGCGCCGCAGTCGAATTCTGCGTGGGCTCAGGGTGGGATCGCGGCGGTGGTGGATGGTGCGGATTCGACCGACTCCCATGTTCGGGACACGCTGAACGCCGGGGCGGGGCTGTGTGATGAGGGCGCGGTGCGCTCGATCATCGAGGCGGGGAGCGGGGTCGTCGAGTACCTGCTGAGTCTGGGGTTCAGAGCGGATCAGAATGGTTCGGGGTCGATCTCGCTCGGTCGGGAGGGCGGCCACAGCCATCGTCGCATCCTGCATGCGGATGGCGATGCGACGGGGCGGGAGCTGATGCGGGTTCTGCTCGATGGCGTCGAGCGCGAGCCGAACATCCGGATGTTCGATCGTTGCTTTGCGCTGGATCTGCTGACGCCGCAGGGGACGAACGGTCCGGCGGGCGGGGCGGCGCAGTGCCTCGGCGCGATCACGCATCACCCGCAGTACGGGCTTCAGGTGATCTGGGCGAAGGCGACCATCCTTGCCTCCGGCGGCGCGGGCGTCGTGTGGCGCGAGACCACGAATCCCCCGGTGGCGACGGGCGACGGTCTGGCGATGGCCTTTCGCGCGGGGGCGGCGCTGGCGGATCTGGCGTTCATGCAGTTTCACCCGACGACGCTGTATGTCGCGGGCGCCTCGCGGACGCTGATCTCCGAGGCGGTGCGGGGCGAGGGCGCGTATCTGCTCGACGGGAACGGGAATCGTTTCATGCAGCAGGTTCATGAGCTTGGCGAGCTTGCGCCGCGCGACATCGTGAGCCACGGCATCGCCGATGTGATCTCCTCGCAGGGGCTCGCGCATGTCTGGCTGGATGCTCGTCATATCCCGAATTTTTCGGGTCGCTTTCCCGGCATCGCGCAGACGCTGGCGAAGTTCGATCTTGATGCATCGCAGGATCTGATCCCGGTGAATCCCGCCGCGCACTACATGGTCGGTGGGGTGCAGACCGATCTCCACGGGCGGACGACGGTTCCCGGGCTGTACGCGGTGGGCGAGGTCGGGAGCACCGGGCTGCACGGCGCGAATCGACTGGCGAGCAACTCGTTGCTGGAAGCGCTGGTCGTCGGGGAGCGCGCCGGGGAAGCGGCGAGCGAGATGCTCTCCGGCGAGAACACGAACCCGTGGGGCGTCATCGGACGGTCCGGCCCGCTGCGGGTCATCAGTGATATCCCGATCTCTGATCATGGGGAACTGGACCTTTCCGATGTTCGCTCGAGTCTGCGCTCGGCGATGTGGAGAAATGTCGGGCTCGTCCGCACCGGCTCTCGGCTGCGTGATGTTGCGGAGATGTTCGACTTCTGGGCGCGGTACACGCTCGACAAGATCTTCGATGCACCGTCGGGCTGGGAGGTGCAGAACATGCTGCTGGTGGGCTCGCTCATCGCCCGGGCGGCGGCTTGGCGCGAGGAGTCCCGCGGGTGTCACCAACGGCAGGATTTCGGGCAGCCCTCGGAGCGGTTCAACGCGCACGATGTGTGGACGCGCGGCCAGTCGGGGGTGTCGATCCGCGAAGTCGACCTGAAGGCGACGGCGTGCGAGGCATGAGGCGGCGATTCGCAACGGTTTTCGCGGTGGTGTGTGTCGCGCCGGTGCTGCTGTCCGGTTGCATGGAGGAGCGCGTCGTGGCGGTTCGGGGGGGTCTCCAGAACATGCCGGGGGCCGTCGGCGGTATCAGGCCCGATCGCCCCGATTCGGGCGAATCCGGCGGAATCGCGAGCAATCGGTGGAGCCGATACCTCGAGGCGTACGGCGATCCGCATGCCAAGCTCACCGGGAGCGAGGAGGATCCCCGGAGGCACATCGACGAGTTCGGCAATGTCACGCTGATCATGCGGTCGCCGGCGGATGTCCTGTATCACACATACTGGACCATCCAGCGGGGTGAGTGGGAAATCCTGTACGAGCAGGTGATCAGCGATCGGCTCAAAAGAAACTATGTCGAACACTTCAAGGATCCCGAAGAATCGGTGCGTTTTCTTCGTCGGAACCGTCAGGATGTTCAGCAACTGCTCGAAGTTCTGCCGGGCGCGGAGATGACGCCCGGGGCATTGCTCAGCACCGTCGGCCCCCTCGCCTTTCGGATCACCGCCTCCCCCGAGCAAACGCACGGCAAGAAATTCAAGAGCGTGGATGTCGTCATCGAGGATGGCGTCTTCCGGCTGCTGCTGATCAAATAGCCGCTCCGCTATACTCGGGGTCCGGCGAAACAGCACAACCACCACCCACCACCCCAGGATTGAGAGAGGGTTCACCGAAATGGCCAAGCGGGCATCGACCGTCGCGAAGAAGAAATCTGCCCTGAAGAAGAAGTCGAAGAAGCGCACGACGAAGAAGTCAGCACGGAGCAGAACGACACAGACAACCAAGAGACATTCGGGATCGACGGATGTGTTCGGACGGCTCGAAGCCGTTGCGCGGAATCTGTGGTGGACCTGGAATCCGCGCGCGAAGCGTCTGTTTGAGTCGCTCGATCCCGCGCTCTGGCGAGCCACCGGGCACAACCCGCTCAAGACCATCCATCTGCTGGACACGCTCCGTCGTCAGGTGCTGCAGGAGGACACGCGCTTCCTGAGCGAGCTTGCGGGCGTCGAGAAGGAGCTGCGCGAGTATCTCGGCTGCAAGACCTGGTTCGATCGGACCGTCAGCGGGAAGCAGAAGAAGCTTCAGGTCGCGTACTACTGCATGGAGTACGGGCTGCACGAATCGCTGCCGCTGTACTCGGGCGGGCTGGGCATTCTCGCGGCGGACCACCTGAAGAGCGCGAGCGACCTCGGGATCCCGCTGGTCGGTGTCGGGATTCTGTGGCGTTACGGCTACTACCGGCAGGAGATCACGGCGGATGGAGAGGTGCGGATTCTGTATCCGCAGACGGACTTCGCGGAGATCGCCGCGGTCGACACGGGGAAGTCGGTGACGATCCCCATCGGCAGGAGCAAGGTGACGGCGAAGATCTGGCGCGTGGAGATCGGGCGCGTCACGCTGTTCCTGCTGGACACGGATCACGCGAAGAACACGCCGAAGGATCGGATGCTGACGCACAATCTGTACGGCGGGGACAACGAGTACCGGATCCGCCAGGAGATCCTGCTCGGCGTGGGCGGGCTGCATGCGCTGAAGAAGGTCGGCATCGAGCCGACGGTCCACCATCTGAACGAGGGACACGCCGCGTTCGCCGCGCTGGAGCGGGTGCGTCTGCTGGTGAAGTCGCGCACGAAGCTGGATGCCGCCATCGCTGAGGTGCGGAGCTCGTCCGTGTTCACCACGCACACCCCGGTGCCCGCGGGCAACGATCGCTTCGAGCCGAAGCTGTTCAACAAGTATCTCAAGTGGTACGCGGACGACCTGAAGATCAGCAACAAGGAGCTGCTGGCGTTCGGCCGAGAGGATGAGAAGGACAAGACCGAGTCTTTCTGCATGACGGTGCTGGCGCTCAAGCTGAGCGAACGCTGCAACGGTGTCGCGGAGCTGCACGGCGAAACGAGCCGGGGCATGTGGATGCGTGTGTTCGGCGCCAAGGAGCCGGTCGAGGTGCCGATCGGTCATGTCACGAACGGGATTCATCCGGAAACATGGATCGCGGACGAGGCGCGGTCTTTCTATGACAAGCATCTCAAGCCGCGCTGGGTCGGGGCCGGTCCGGAGGATGACTGGTGGTCGCGGGCGACTGATGCACCGGCGGAGGAACTCTGGAATCTGCGCCAGACGCTGCGTCGGAAGCTCGTCGCGCAGCTCCGGCTGGTCCTGCGGGAGCAGTATCTCTCGCATCAGGACGATCCGGAACTCTCGCACATGCTCTACGAGACGCTGGACGAGGATGCGCTGACGATCGGGTTTGCGCGCCGGTTCGCGACCTACAAGCGTGCCCCGCTGATCTTCCGCGATCCGGATCGGCTCGCGCGGATTCTCGGGAACGCCGATCGCCCGGTGCAGTTCATCTTCGCGGGCAAGGCCCATCCGCGCGATGCGGAGGGGAATGAGTTTGTTCGCATCGTGGCCAAGCACACCCGGCAGACGCCGTTCCGGGGCAGGATCTTCATCGTCCAGAATTACGACACCTCGATCGGGCGGATGCTGACGCAGGGCTGCGATGTCTGGCTGAACAATCCGGTGCGCCCGATGGAGGCGTCGGGCACGAGCGGGATGAAGCCGCCGTTGAACGGCGGACTGAACTTCTCGATTCTGGACGGTTGGTGGCCGGAGGGATACAACGGCAAGAACGGTTGGGCGATCGGGGACGGGAGCGCGCGACCGACCAGAGCCGAGCAGGACGAGGTGGATGCGGAGGCGATGTATTCCGTGCTCGAGCGGGAGATCGTCCCGATGTTCTACAAGCGGAACGGGCAGGGCATCCCGGTGCAATGGGTTGAGCGGATGGGCGAGTCCATGCGGTCGATCTGCTGCAAGTTCAGCACGCACCGGATGCTGGCGGATTATCTGAGGGAGGCGTACCTGCCCGCGCATGGGTGATGCCGTGATCCTGCTCCGGAAGCTTGATTCTGTTCTTCCCAACCATCCTGTGGAGGGGATGAAATAGCGGGCCCGCCTCGTGCGTTCGGGGAGGGTCAGGGTCGCTTTCTGGAGTACGATTCAGGCATGAATCAATCATCCTCGAGTCAATCCGCGAGTGGACGGGCGGTTCGGCCGCAGGTCACGGTTCGGACCTTGCGGCGGATGGCGGAAACGGGTGAGCCGTTCGCCTGCCTGACCTGCTACGACGCGACCACTGCACGCTGGCTGGAACGGGCCGGGGTGCATGTGCTGCTGGTCGGTGATACCGCCGCGGAGGTGATCCTCGGCTACGACAGCACGGTGCACATGCCGCTGGAGGTCGCCATCGCGCTGACGGCGGGGGTGAAGCGCGGCGCGCCCAACACGGTTGTGATGGGCGACATGCCGTTCCTGTCGTATCAGGCGGATGATGCGGAGGCGATCCGGAACGCCGGGCGATTTCTCCGCGAAGGCATGGCCGATCTGGTCAAGATCGAAGCGGACGAGTCATTCGCCGGGTTGGTCGCGAAGATGACACGCGCGGGGATTCCCGTTGTGGGGCATGTCGGGTGCAAGCCGCAGACCGCAGCGCTGACGGGCGGATACGCCTCGCGCGGACGGACGGCGGAGGATGCCGAGCGGGTCGTCCGCGATGCGATCGCGCTGGAGGAGGCGGGCGCGGTGATGCTGCTGGTGGAAGCGGTGCCGTCCGAGGTCGCGGAACAGATCGTGGGGCGGAGCAAGGTGCCGGTGATCGGCATCGGGGCCGGGGAGGCGTGCCACGGACAGATTCTTGTTTTACAGGACCTTCTCGGACTCACGCACTGGCAGCCCGGATTTGCCACCCCAATCACCCGGCTCGGACCGGAGATTCAGCGAGCCGCGGAGCAGTGGGTGAAGAATGTGGCCGATCGGAATGTCACCGAGCATCGTTACCAGATGAAGATGGGGGAATCGGCGAGGTTCGGGAAGAGTTTGCAGAAGGGTGTTGAGTCCGACCGGGATTCCGGTGCGAAGGAGATTCCATGAGGCGATTTTTCGGATACGGCCCCGCACTGCTGGTCATGCTCACCGTCTGCGTGGCTCTGCTCGCAGCTCCGACGGCGCTCCGCAAGGTTCAGGTCTCCCAGCTCAGCGCTCAGGTCTCACTGGCGCGTGCATCGCTCCAAACCGCTGGTGCGCTTCAGGAGAACGACGATGAGTATCGCCTGATCGCCCAGTCGGTGATGCCGGGCGTTGTACACATCGAGGCGTCTGGAGGGGGTCGCTCGTTTCGTCAATCCTCCGGCTCCGGATGGATCTGGGATGAGCAGGGACACATCATCACCAACTCGCATGTCGTGGGGAATTCCTCGAATGTCCGCGTGGAACTCTCCGATGGGCGCATTCGGACCGCGAGACTGGTCGGCAACGATCCGGCAACCGACATCGCAGTGCTGAAGATCGACCCCGGGCCGGGTGTCATTCCAGTGGAGCGTGCGACGAATGTCCCGCTGCATGTCGGCGAGCAGGTCTTTGCGTTCGGATCTCCGTTCGGAATCAAGTTTTCCATGAGCCGTGGCATCGTCTCCGGGCTCGGTCGGAGCGAGGCGGCATCATTCGTGAACATGCAGCAGGGCTACACCAACTTCATCCAGACCGATGCCGCGATGAACCCCGGCAATTCGGGCGGTCCCATCGTGAATACGAGGGGTCAGGTGGTGGGTATGGCAGCGGCGATTGCCAACAACTTCCCGGAGTTTCGGCGCAGAATCAGCGAGGACGACCTTGCGCGCATCCGTGATGAGGAGACGCGGAACATCATCAACGATCTGGTTCGGTCCCTGAACGAGCAGCCGAGAGGCCAGTCCGCGGGGATCGGCTTTGCGATCCCGCTCGAAACGATCGAATCGGTGGTATCGCAACTGATTCAGACACCGGATGAGCCCGTTCTGAGAGGGTTCCTGGGTATTCAGATGACGAACGATCCGACCGGACGCATGATGCGCCAACTCGGGTTCGAGGGCGGCGGCGTCCTGATCAATTCGGTTCCCGACGAGCGCCCCGCCGCGAGAGCCGGGATACGCCCGAACGACATTGTCCTCTCGATCGATCAGCGCCCGACGCCGACAAGCGATGTGCTGCGCTCGATTGTGAGCGTCATCGAGCCCGGGCGAGAGGTTCCGATCGTGGTCTGGCGCGATGGCGAGGAAGTATCGCTGCGTGTCCGGATCGGCGCGGCCGTGCTGCGCAACGGCAACCCCGACTATCTTCCCGGATCCGAAATGCTCTCGATGGATGAGATCCGTCGGGCGGCGCGCTGAGCGTCAATCCGAGCGACGGATCCTGACGATGACCGGTGTGTTGGCGGGCGGCATCGCTGCCTGATAGGCGATCCAGGCCAAGTCGCCATCGACCTCTTCGTGGCTGATCGGCTGTGACCACGCGATCACCTCCGTCCCGAAGGAAGCCAGTCCGACAACGGTGCCGGCGGCGTCCGCCTCGTACAACCTGCCCGCGGATGTGTTGCGCTCGACGGATCCTGCGAAGAGCCACTTTCCTTCAGCGCGGGGGAATTCCGTGACGCCGTCGCGGGGAACGACCCAGATGAGCGGATCGATCACCTGCGTCTGGGCATCCTGATCGACATACTCCACCTCGACACGAACGCGATCACCGGTCGGAGCGTGTACGACGGTCTGTCCCTCGGGGTAGGTCCAGAAGACCGGATGCCCCTGTTCGGCGCCGATCATCAGTAGGGCCGCGTGCAGGTGCGAGGGTCGGGCGCGAGTGACCACGAGGGATTCGTGCTCCTTGGTTCCCTGTGTGCAGACGATCTGCTCGATGTAGAACCTACGCCCCTCGCCCGTCGGGTCCATCAGAGGCGAGATGACGCCGTCGAACTCGACCAGACGCGCACCGACATTCACACGGATGAAGGGGAAAACGGCTGCCAGTTCTGTTTCGATCTCTCGACGGGGCTGTGCCTCGCTGTCCGGTGTCGCCTCGGTGACAGCGGGTTCTTCCTCGTCGGGCGCTGCATCCTTGGGAAGATCATCGTTCGCAGTCTGGGCCGCGGTCGGCCGCGCTTGCGTGTCCGCGAGCGGCCGGGAGCCGGTGCTCTGCCCGCACCCGGCACAGAGAAATGCCACAAACCCGGAAAGCACGAGCGTGCGTCCAGTCCCACTCGTCCGGCTCTGCACCATGAGCGACCTACCTGTCAACCGCGAGAGTCCGCCTGCGCTCAACGCTGAGCGATCGGCAAACCCTTCACATGCTTGATGCCGCGGCGACGGTCGCGCAAACGGCGCGACTTGCCCTGACGATCACGCAGGAAGTAGAGCTTGGAGCGACGAGCATCAGCCCGACGAACCACCTCGTAGTTCGCGATGCGGGGCGAGTAGAGCGGGAAAACGCGCTCTACACCCTGATCGTTCACGATGCGGCGGACCGTGATCATTTCATTTGCCCCACGCCCCTTGCGAGCGATCAGGACACCCTGAAAGATCTGGATGCGTTCCTTGTCGCCTTCGACAATGCGGCAGTGAACATTGATCGTGTCACCGATGTCCATGCGAGGGATCTCGCGGGAAACAGCTTCGGCGTTTATGGATTCGATGATCTGCTGAGTACCCATGGGAGTGTCCTTGATATCTTTCGGGAGGCCCTGCCCGTTTCCGGGAGGGCGGGGACTATAGCAGGCCCCACGATGGCTGTCACGGCAACCGGAAGGCCCGGAGTCCGGCTCACTGCCCCGGAGGCAGGAGGTCGGGACGACGCTCGCGGGTTCTGGCCAGCCGCTGCTCGTGACGCCAGCGGGCGATCCGGGCGTGATCCCCGGAGAGCAGAATCTCGGGGACCTCTACCCCCCCCCATTCACGGGGACGGGTGTAGTGCGGGCAATCCAGAAGCCGCTGCCCGGAGGCCGGCTCCGGCGAGAACGAATCCTCCGAGGCGCTGGCGTTGTCCCCGAGGGCGCCGGGCAGGAGGCGGATCACGGCGTCGATGAGCACCAGGGCGGGCAATTCCCCCCCGGAGAGGACATAGTCCCCGATGCTGATCTCCGTCGGAGCGAGCCGCTCGACCACCCGCTCATCGATGCCCTCGTAGTGGCCCGCGATGAGGAGCAACCGGGGCTGCATCGCGAAATGCTCGACCAGTTGCTGCGTGAGCGGTTGCCCCTGAGGGGTGAGCAGGATCCGGGTCGGCGGAAGATCTGATTCGGCTTCGACCGCCTGCACCGCGTCCCAGAGGGGCTGGCACATCATGACCATGCCCGGACCGCCGCCGAAAGGACGATCGTCGACCTTCGAGTGCTTGTCGGTTGTGTAGGAGCGAATGTCGGTGGTGTGCCACTCGACAAGTCCCGCAGCGCGGGCGCGCCCCGGAATACTCACAGACAGAACTGGTTCAAAGAGCTCCGGGAAGATCGTCAGTATGTCGATCCGTAACGGAGCGGACATGCCCAGCAGCAAGCCGATCAGGCGTTCTCGGCATCCGGAGATGCCTCGGTCTCGGCGGACGGAGCGGCGGACGCCGCAGCGGCTTCGGCGGCCTTCTTCGCCTTGATCAACTCAAGACGCTTGGCGTAGCGCTTCTCGCGTTCGGCGGCCCACGCCTTGGCATCGATGACCTCGGCCTTCGCCAACAGGTCATTCACCGTGTCTGACGGCTGAGCCCCTTGGGAGAGCCAGTGCTTGATGCGGTCGCTCTTGAGGAAGTACTGGCGATCGGGGTTGGTCGAAACCGGGTCGTACCAGCCGAGATTCTCAATGACCTTGCCATCGCGCTTGCAACGCTTCTCGACGGCGTTGACACGATAGAAGGGGCGATTTCTGCGACCCATACGCTTGAGGCGGATACGAACCATCTGACGAGCATCCTCAATAACGAGTGATAAGAAGAGATCCTGCCGATTGCAGACCCACAGCGTTCTTGCCCGCGTGGAGCCCCACATAGTAGCAAACCTGCTCGGCCAGGCAATCTCCCCCCAATGAGGGAAACACGGATCGGGTGATGGCCCCCCGGAACCGGGGCGGCGGCTCGCGGTCCCCTCTCCGGGGGGCTGGCTCGCCCCGGGGCCCGGTGCACGGCAAGCCAAAAATGAAAACCGGCGGGGAGGTTGTCCTCCCCGCCGGGCGGGTGTTGTGCTCAGGACCGGGTGGTCCTGTTGCTGATCATGGGATCAGGGGAAGAGGGCGGTCTTGTCGCAACCGAAGTCGCCCGCGAGGACAATGAAGTCGTCGAGGTTGACGGTGTTGCTGCAGTTGAGGTCGCCCTGCGGCCGGTTGCCGACGCCGCCGAAGTTGCC
>ERZ869909.381-NODE-381-length-56466-cov-32.962439_pt1 | contig 56466 bp, 44 predicted proteins | sample MGYA00520892_ERZ869909 | MGnify/ENA primary metagenome ERZ869909 (study PRJEB32215, sample SAMEA104723947) | bioreactor metagenome | biome: bioreactor; feature: anaerobic bioreactor; material: water | place: China | collected 2015-03-12 ... | reverse complement strand
CTGTCGGCGCGCGAGATTGCCCGGCGGATCGATTATTCGCCGGGAACGCTCTACAACTCGTTCGACAACCTCGACGATCTCATTCTGACGATCGAAGGGCGGCTCCTGGACCGGCTCTCGGAGGAACTCGATACCGTGCCGGGAGACTGCGAGCTCCACGAGCGCGTTTATCGCACGGCGGACTGCTATCTGAAGTTTGCCGGGGGCAATCCAAGGCTGTGGAATCTGCTGTTCGAGCACCACGTCCCCGTGTCGCAAACACTGCCCGACTGGTACCGGCAGAAGCTCGACGTCCTCGCGAGCACGTTCGAGCGTGTGCTTCAGCCGCTATCGAAGGGCCTGAGCGAAGACGAGGCGCGGCGGTCGGCGCGGGTTCTCTGGTCGAGCGTGCACGGGATCTCCTCGCTCGCGGTGGCCGACAAGCTTTCGATCGTCTCGGCCGAAGAAGCGCCGATCCTGATGCGGAACTTGGTTGGGACCTATCTTGCAGGTCTCGAAGCCCGGTGCGCGCAGGCCGCCGGCTGACGGCGCTTTGGCCAGACCGATGATTCCCAATTCAGGCTGATAGGGCCTGAAGCGATCATGGTCTAGAGGGCGCCGCGTTCGGCAAGGCGCCGGTCGTGAGGTCGTTGTGCGTGGGCGGAGTGTCTGCGAACCGGCTCGGGACATCTACGATGCCGAACCAGCTCTCCTTCGGCAAAAGGCGGTCGTTGAGGCCGGCCCACATGTCGCGCGAGGAGATGCCGCTCCAGAACGTGTGGGGCGAGGGCGCGAGCCAGACCGCGACCACGAGCGCCGCCGCCATGCCGGCCGTGCCGAGGGGATAGCGCCGGTCATAGACCTTGAGCGCCGTGCCGAACGATGCCTTCACCCTTCTGTCGATCATGTCGACGGACGAGATTTCGTCGAGCGTGAGGTGGACGAGATAGCCGACCAGCATGAAGCCGCCCGCCAGCCAGGCGACACCCGCGTGCCGGTCCAGCATATGCCCGAAGATCACGGCCGTCGCGGCGGCGGCGAACAAGGCCGCCAGGAGCGAGTGCCATGTGCCGCGGTGGATCGTCGAGTTGTGGAATATCGTGTGAAGTCCGTAGCGGACGAACAGCAGCGTTCCGAGCCAGAGCAGCCACAGCTCCGCGATCGAGAAATGATCGGCGGCGGCGAAGAGCACGGCAAACGAGAAGAATATCGCAAAGCCGGAGAAAAGGGCGCGGCTCGGCCGGCTGACGCGCAGGTCGATGTCCGGCAGGATGGAGCCCACGACACCCGCCAGCGTCACGGGGATGAGATTTTCGGGCGCAATGACGTCGGCTGCGAGCGTTAGCGTCGCCAGAGCGCCGGCGACGACTGTTCCCGTGGCGATGTGGGTCGTGAAGTTGGCCATGACGATGCGCTCCCCGAGCCGGATGCTCGCGCCGTTTCCCCGCCCTGCGGCGCCGTGCCGTCCTTGGGACCAGATTCTCTCGCGTGCGGGGAGCGTCGGGGCCGGAACGGTTGTGGATAACGGCAAGGCTTCCAGGCCGTGAGGAATGGTCGCGGAGGCTGGCGCGGATGGGGCTTCTCTGGCAGGAGAAAGCCGCCGGTCGCGGATGACCGGCGGAGGAGCAGCCATGGATCCCCGGCCCGCCGCGGAACGCAAGATTTCGACCGTCCAGCTTATCGGCGCGGCGAGCATCGTCGTGGCGCTCTCGGTCATGGGGCTCAAGTACGCGGCCTATCTGGTAACAGGATCGGTAGCGCTCTACTCGGACGCGCTCGAAAGCATCGTCAATCTGGTCGCGGCGCTGGCTGCGCTCGTCGCCATCAGCTTCGGCGCGCGCCCCGCGGACAAGGAGCATCCGTTCGGCCATCACAAGGCCGAGTACTTCTCGGCCGTGCTCGAAGGCGCGCTCATCATCGTGGCGGCGCTCCTGATCTTCCGGGAAGCCTACGATGCGCTGCTTCAGCCGCGCGAGCTCGAAGCCTTGGGCCTCGGCATGGGGCTCAGCGCGCTGGCGACGGCGCTCAACGGCGGATGGGCGGCTTTTCTCATCCGTCGCGGCCGCAGGTATCGTTCGCCTGCGCTGGTGGCGGACGGCTGGCACCTTCTCACCGACGTGCTGACCTCGGTGGGCGTGATTGCCGGGCTTCTTCTGGCCAAGGCGACGGGGATCGCGATGCTCGATCCGCTGCTGGCCGTGGCGGTTGCCGCCTACATTCTCTGGAGCGGGTCCAAGATCGCGATGGCCTCGCTGAGCGGGCTGCTCGACGAGGCGGCGGATGCGGACATCCAGGCCCGGATCCGCAGGGCGATCAAGGACAGCGGGGGCGGCGCGCTCGAAGCGCACGGCGTGCGCACGCGGATCGCGGGGCCGGTCGTGTTCATCGAGTTTCACCTCGTCGTCCCCGGCGCCATGAGCGTGAACGAGGCCCACGAGATCTGCGACCGCCTGGAGGAAGCGCTGGAAGCCGAGATCGAGGGCTCCGACGTCGTGATCCATGTCGAGCCCGAGCATAAGGCCGAAGCGCGGACCAAAGGCGCGATCCAGCTCTGAGAGCGCGGCGCTCGGGCTGTTCCCTGCGGGACAGCTATCGGGAGCGGCTTGGTATCTGATAGTGTGCTGCACCTAGAGCGTGATCAATTTCGATTGAATCTGGATCACGCTCTAACTCTTTGGTGAGACCAATGATTCACGCTTCAGGCCGGTGGGGCCTGAAGCGATCATGGTCTAGGGTCATGCACGGCGTGTGTTTTCGCGTCCGTGCGCCTTCACAGAAGGATGGCCACGATGAAAAGTCCTTCGTTCCTTCTCAGTTTCACGTTCTCTTGTGCGCTTGTCGCGACGTCGGCGCCCGCAGTCTCGTCCGAGCCGGTCGTCGGAGAGACGCTCGTCGTCGTCAATCTCGTGACGGCGGCCTTCAATCGCGATACGCGCAGCCTCACGGCGGGCGACCGGGTCCACCAGAACGAAATCATCGAGGTGGGCCTCGATGCGCGCAGCGAAATCGAGCTCGAGGACGATACCAAGCTCGCGCTCGGGCCGGGCTCGCGGCTTACGCTCGACAAGTTCGTCTACGATCCCGAAAAATCCAAGGGCTCGATCGTGCTCGATCTCGTCAAGGGGACGTTCCGGTTCGTGACGGGCGTCGCCGAGAAGCCGACCTACCTGATCAAGACGCCGGCCGCGGCGATCACCGTGCGCGGCACGATCTTCGACGTTTATGTCGAAGAGGCCGGCTTCGCGTGGCTGCTCCTGCACGAGGGGGCGGTTCAGGTGTGCAACATGCGCGGACAGTGCCGCGATCTCGACGAGCCTGGGAAGTTGATCCGCATCGACGACGGCGGCGACGTGGGGCCCCCTGTCCGATGGGCGTCGCTCGACGGCAACGACCGCCTGCCTTTCGACGATGCGTTTCCGTTCGTGACGCAGGGGCCGGGTTTCGACGCGAAGCCGGTGCTGACGCGCGAGGCGATCATGCTTGCGGTGCTGCCCAAGCCCGACAAACCGAAGACCAATACCGAGACACGCAAGAAGGCCGAGACGAAAACGCCGTCGAAGAAAGCGAGCAAGCGCGCGGCGGTTCCGACGAAGGCCAAGAAAAAGCCGCGGCGTCAGGCGCGGCGTAGCGGATCGGGCGATTCCGAGCTGCTCGGCACGGCGATCGGCATCGGTGTCGGGATCGGACTGGGGCGGATCGGTGGCGGCGGCCGCAAGGGCGGAAGCTACGGCAGCGGCAGTCCGCGTGGCGGTTCGTATGGGCGCGGCGGGCGCTCGCGATATTGACGACGGCTTATGGTCGCGATGCCGGCTGCAATTCGAGCGCGGCGGTTCAGCTTTCGAGCAGGGCGCCGAGCGGCACCGCGGTGGGATGAGCGGATGCGAGCGCGAGCAGCGCGGCACGGCAGGCGGCGTGCTTCTCTCCTTTGGCTTCTCCGTCGTTGGCTGCGGCTGACCTGAGAGCGGCGTAGCAGGCCGTGAACGCGCAGAACTCCGCCGATTGCGCGAGGCGTTCGTCGCCTGCGAGGGCAAAGAGGCGTTCGGTCCGGTCCTTGCCGCTGAGATGGGCGGCGGCCTCGATTTCCACGAAGGCGAAGCGAGGCGCGTCGCGGGCCGTTCTCTCGCCCGCGAGGATCGGGACGCCGTATCGCGCCGTCGCACTCTCGATGCGGGCCGCGACGTTCACGGCATCGCCGAGCACCGAATAATCGAAACGCTCGGGCGAGCCGACGTTTCCCACGCAGCACTGTCCCGTGTTGAGGCCGATGCCGATGCGGACCGGTGTGTGAGGTTCGCCTGCGGCCGCGCGGCGGGCGGCGTCCTCCCGGTTCAGGCGGCCCACCTCGCTCTGCATAGCGAGGGCTGCACGGCAGGCGGCGGCGGCGTGTTCCGGATCGGCGACGGGCGCGTTCCAGAAGGCCATCACCGCATCGCCCATGAATTTGTCGATGGTGCCGCGGTGCGCGAGGATGGTTTCGGACAGCGGGGTGAAAAGCCGGTTGACGAAGCGGATCAGGCTCTCCGCGTCCATGCCCTCCGAGAGACGCGAGAAGCCGCGGACGTCCGCGAAGAGGAGAGTGACGTCGCGCATTTCGCCGCCGAGCTTGAGGCGCGACGGGTCCTGCGCGAGCTGCTCGACGAGCGGCGCGGCGAGATAGTGGCCGAACGCGCGTTTGATGCGCGCTCGGTCCGTTTCGGTGCGCAGGTACGTGAGAAGCGAGCCGGTGAGATAGACCGCGAGCAGGGCGAGCGCGGGGTAGACCGGATCGAGAAGGTAGCCTGCGTGCGAAAACGCAAACCACGAGGCGGCGGTGACGGCCGCGATGGCGCCTGAGCCGATGGCGGCGGCGCCGAGTGCGCCCGTGCGGCGGATCGCTCCCGCAACGAGCAAGCCCGCCAACAGAAGAAAGACGATTTCCGCGCCGGTGGCGAAAGCCGGACGCGTGAGATGCGCGCCCGACAGCATCTGCTCGAGGGCCTGAGCGTGGATCTCCACGCCCGGAACGGAGGAGGCGAGCGGGGTCGCGCGCAGATCGAGCAGGCCCGTCGCGCTGGCGCCGATGAAGACGTGGCGGCCGCTGACGTCTCCAGGCGCGAACGTTCCGTCGAGGATCGTGTGCGCGGAGATATAGCGGCGGGGATCGGCGCGCGCGAAATTGAGCCAGAGCTGGCCGTCGCTCATGGTGGGAAGCACGGTTGTGCCGATGCGAACCGTCTCGATGCCGGTTTCTTGTCCGAACGCCCGCACGCTGCTTCCGCCGGATGCGCGTACGAACGCTGTCGTTTCGCCCGTGCCGGCGCGGAGCGCTTCGAGCGAGAGCGAGGGGGCGAGGATGCCTCCGGCGGAGACGATGAGCGGGACCGAGCGCACGATCTGGTCGCGTGCGGGAAGCCAGTTGACCGCGCCTTCTCCCGCCGCGACGGCGGCAAGCTCCGGCAGAGCCTCGGTGACGCCTGGAAAACGCGGGACGAAGGCGCGCGGATCGTCGCCGGCGGTTGCGAATGCGGCCTGGGGTGCGCGTGGTGTGTTGCTTCGCGTGGTGTCGCCCGCGAAGCCCAGCACGACGGGCCGCTTCGTCATGGCGCGGGCGAGAAGCGTATCGTTGGACGGAAGGGATGCGAGCTCGGCGACGATGGGCGCGAGCTCGCTTCGTATCTCCGCCTGCCGGGCGAGGGCGTCCGGCGAGAGGCGGTCGGGCTCGGCCAGGATGAGGTCGATGGCGACGGAGCGTGCGCCGGCTTCGGCGAGGCGCTCGACGATGCGCGCCAGCTCGGATCTCGGCCACGGCCATTGGCCGATCTTGGCGAGCGAAGCTTCGTCGATGTCGACGATGCGGACGGGAAACGCGGGATCGGCTTCGCGCGGCTTCAGGTTGAGATAGGTGTCGAAGACGGAGAGGCGGAGGCGGGCGACGGGATCGGGATCGAGGATGCGCAGCGCCACCGCGAGGGCGAGCACTATCGCGGTGAGGATCAGGTGGAGCGAGGGGCGGGAGAGCCGACGTTGCATGGTGCTCTCCCTCCGGCGTGTGCGTGCTCCTTGCCGGTCTCGTCAGACGACGACGGTGGCCTTCTGCCCCATCGCCTGCTGGATGGCGCGCAGCGGCGCGGAGGCTCGCCACACGTTCTCGATGCGGAACTGCTCGTGCCCGCCGCCGAAGATCGTGAGCTTCGCGTCGATATCGCTGGTGCCGAGGCCGAGGAAGCCGAGGCCCAGGATCTTGTGCGCGATCAGGTCGTCGCTGTTGCGGGTGAGGCGGATGTGCATGACCGACCAGCTCTCGGGCGCCCGGCCGAGGATGCTCGAAAAGCGCTGGACGCGCTCCACCTGCGTGCCGCGGAAGCGCCAGTAGGAGAGGCGATCGACGATGAAGACGATTACGAACCATACGGCGAACAGGACGGACGAGACGAGGATGTAGAAGGCGAGGTTCATGTGCACGAGAAGCGCGGGCGGCTCGGCCCAGAATTCCCTCGTGTCCATCACGAAATACGTGCCTGCCGCGGCGGCGCCCATCAGGAGCAGCAGCAGGATCGCGTGCACGCCACGCGCGCGGACGGTGGTGGCGACGATGACGACGAGAAGCAGGAGCGTGAAGGAGAGGCCGACCCACGCGCTCGGATGGATGAAGAGCGGCTTCACGCCGGCGCTGAACGCGACCCGCTCGCCCTGGAAGTAGGTGAAGGCGGCGCAGAAATATCCGTAGGCCCAGACGACCCACCAATAGACGATCGGAGAATGCGAATAGATGCGAATTTCCGGGCTTCCCTGCGGTGCGGGCGCGGCGGATTGATCGGACGGTGTGACCATGCGGGCCTTCCCCCCATATCCCTAGGGTGCGGACTGTCGCACCGCCGTGTGACAACTGTCAACGCGGGCCGGAAGGGGGACGGTTAACGGGCGTTCGGTTTCACGTGTGCCGTCCGTGTCATCCCGGCCAAGCGACGGTGAAAGCCGGAGAGTAGGGGTGCTGTCAGTCCACCGTCGCGAAGAGGTCGTAGTCGTCGGCGCCGGTGACGCGGGCGCGGACGATATCGCCTGGATTGAGCGGCCGGGCGCTTTCCAGGAACACGCTGCCGTCGATCTCGGGCGCGTCCCACTTGGAGCGGCCGACGGCGCCATCCGGGTCCACCTCGTCCACGATGACGTCGATCTCGCTGCCGACGCGGGCAGCCTGGATCTCTGCCGAGATTTCCTGCTGCGCTTCCATGAAGCGATGCCAGCGCTCCTCCTTGACTTCCTCGGGGACGGCGCCGGGCAAGTCGTTGGCGGGTGCGCCTGCGACGGCCTCGTACTTGAAGCAGCCGATGCGGTTGAGCCGCGTCTCGCGCAGCCAGTCGAGCAGGATCGAGAAGTCTTCCTCGGTCTCGCCGGGGAAGCCCACGATGAACGTGGAGCGGATCGCGAGGTCGGGGCAGATCTCGCGCCAGCGGGCGATGCGCTCGGCCGTTTTCTCCTGGTGTGCCGGGCGGCGCATGGCTTTCAGCACGGCGGGCGAGGCGTGCTGGAAGGGGATGTCGAGATAGGGAAGGATGCGGCCCTCCGCCATCAGCGGAATGACATCGTCCACGTGCGGATAGGGATAGACGTAGTGGAGCCGCACCCAGGCGCCGAGATCTCCGAGGGCGCGCGTGAGGTCGAGGAAGCGGGCTTTGAGCGGCGCGCCCTTCCAGGGGCTTTCGGCATACTTGATGTCGACGCCGTAGGCGCTCGTATCCTGGCTGATGACGAGCAGCTCTTTCACGCCGGCTTTCACGAGGCGCTCGGCTTCGGTCATCACGTGATGCACGGGGCGGCTCGCGAGATCTCCGCGCAGGCTCGGGATGATGCAGAAGCTGCAGCGATGATTGCAGCCTTCCGAGATTTTCACATAGGCGTAATGGCGCGGCGTGAGGCGCAGGCCCTCGGGCGGAACGAGGTCGACGTAGGGATCGTGCAGCGGCGGGGCCGCATCGTGCACGGCGCTGACGACCTGCTCGTACTGATGGGGGCCGGTGACCGCGAGCACGCCCGGGTGCACCTCGCGGATGCGGCCTTCTTCGACGCCCATGCAGCCGGTGACGATCACGCGGCCGTTCTCGGCCATGGCCTCGCCGATGGCATCCAGGCTTTCCTGCTTGGCGCTGTCGAGGAAGCCGCAGGTGTTGACGACGACGACATCGGCATTCGCGTAGTCGGGGGCGACCCGATAGCCCTCCGAGCGCAGCTTGGTGATGATGCGCTCGCTGTCGACCAACGCCTTCGGACAGCCGAGCGACACGAAGCCGACCTTGGGGGCGGGCTTCACGGTGCGCGGGGCGGCAGGGGTCGGATCGGTCGGGGCCTGGGATCTGGCGGTCATCTGGGGCCTTGATTGCCGGAAAAACGGCCTTCTAGCACAGCTTGGCGTGGCTGGTAGCCCTCTCGCTGCCGCAGGCGGTCCGGTGCGTCGGAGCCGGGTTCACACGGCTGTCACCTAAGGGTGAAATGCGTGCCGGGCCTGCCTCTGGAGAGTCGGGGCCGGGGAACCGGCCGCGGCCGCGCGTTTTACGAGGACATATCGGCCCCGGGGGCGCTCAATCCGGCAAGGGGATTGCCCATGGATGTCGTCTTTCTGATCGGTCTGGCCGCGGGCATCGTCCTCATCTTCCTTTTAATACTCGCGCGGTTCACCCGATTTGAATTCTGGCCATGTCCGGAAAAGTGGAGTGCGGAGCGGGTGTCATTCTGGACATTATTCCGGGCCACCAATCTCGCGGCTCTGACGGTGATCCTGCTCGGCGTGGCGCCCGGATTGACGGACGATCCGCTCAGGCTGGTGGCGGCCGGCTTCGGCATCCTGTGCGCCGTCGTTTACGTGGCGGCGTGCCTGGAACTCGGGCGCGAGAACCTCTACTGCGGATCGGCCGGGCTCAAAGTGCGCGGCATGTATCGGTGGAGCCGCAATCCTCAGTATGCGACGGCGATCCCGGGCTATCTGGCCGGGGCCGTCGCGGCCGGCACGCTGGAAGCGATCGTGCTGGCCGTCGTCGTCTCGGCCGTCTTTTTCATGATGGCCATGCTGGAAGACCGTTGGCTTCATCGGACGTATGGCGTCCATTTCGACGCCTATCGCGCGCGCGTGCCGCGCTTCTACAACGTGAGGCGCGTGCGCTCGCTCGGGCGGAGTGCGCGACGGAAGGTCCGTTCGGTTGCGCGCCGCGCCGCGCCGGATTTGATGACCCAAGCGGGACGATCGCGCGCGCACGCCGGGCGCGAGGCGGAACGCCAGCGTTTTGGACGGTGATAAGATCGCCCGGCGGCCGGATGCTCGGGCCGTCATAGGTTTACCCCAGAATACGAATCGCGCTTCAATCGCGTTGCAACGAAGGCTGAAGATAGGTGTGGCGCCTATCCTTGGGTTCTATCCTTAGGTTTGCGCTGGCTGCTTCATTGGCCGCGAGACCTCGCACGTGCGGGCTCGGCGCGCCGTTCGCGAGTTGGCGTCTCAATTCATCAGGCGAGGTTATGAGGCTTCCGACGCGCCAAGCGGTGCTGTTTTTCTTTGCCGGGAGTTTGATGCTGTCGGCCAGTGCATCGGGCGTCCGCGCGAACGATCCGTGCGTGGCGAACGGCACGACGCTGCTTTGCCAGGGCGACCAGGCGGACGGGCTCGATCTCACGAACACCGCGTTCGATACGCTCATCGTCAATTCGCTGACGGGCGGCATTGCCACGACTGGCGTGTCCGGCATCTTTTTCGTCACCGATAACGGCGGGCCGGTCACGCTCAGGAGCGATACGGGTCCGTTCGGCATTTGGACGACCGGAGACGATGCGCCAGGCGTTGTCCTCTCCTCGCTCGCAATGTTTACGGATGCAGGTTCGGTCTTTTCCTCGGGTGGCGTGTCCGTCTTCAGCTCCGACGCCATAACGACCTCCGGCCTCGGCAGCTACGGCATCGTGGCCGAAACGTTTCTTGGACTGGAGCATTCCTCTCTCTCGGTGACGGCGCGCGGCGGTCAGGCCATCGTGACCAGCAGCGGGCCGATCGTCACGCATGGCGACATGGGCGTGGGTATCGAGGCCACCGGCGGTGTCGTCGCGGTCGCAAGCGGCGCAGGCACCGACGCGGAGGCCGTGGGCGGCGACATCGCGATCACCTCTCGCGATGTTCAGACGTTTGGCGATGACGCCGTCGGTATCTCCGCCGGCTATGCCGTTGTCGCCGATGCAAGCGCCAGCGCGGCGGCCGCGGGAGGAGAGATTGTCGTCAACAACACCGGGCTCGTTACAACACGCGGGAGTTTTGCCCACGGCATCTCGATACAGGGCCTCACGATCGTATCGGGGGCAAATTCAACCGCAACGGTCTCGGGAACGAAGATCGGGGTCACCAGCCGAGGCATCGAGACGTCGGGTGACGACGCCATCGGCATATCGGTGCTTCAAGGTGCGGGCGCGATATCCGGCGGCGTCGCGACCACGCGCACCGAATTTTCATCGGTTCACAACATCGGCGAGATATCGACCCACGGCGCGTTTGCGCAGGGCATCGGGGTCGACGTCAGTGCCTTCGCCGTTTCGATCTCGGATGACGCCGTGGCGCGGGGTGGAGACGTCCTGGTCGTGAACGACGGCGCCGTCATCACGCGCGGAGTTGGCTCTGGAGGCATTGCCGTTCAAAGTGCCGTCACAGCTGAGACCGGCGCCGTTGGAACCGTTGCCAACGCTTACGCGGGCGCGGTGACGGTGACCAGCAATGAGGTGATCATGGAAGGTGACGGCCTTGCCGCCATCGCCGTCCTCTCATTTGCGAGCGCGATTGCGGCCGACGAAGGTCATGCCGGGATGGGCGCCATCACCGTCAACAGCCACAACATCACCGCGACGGAAAGTGGGGTCGTGGGCATCGTCGTCTTCGGCGCGGCCCTCAACACGGGAGCCTCGGGCACCACGACCTCCGCCGACATCGTGATCAACAGCACGGGCGCGTTGATTGCCACAGGCGAGCATTCATGGGGCATCCAGGCAGGCTCGATCGCACTGGGGCCTCCAGGAGGAGCGGTGCAGGGCGATCTGGCCGTCAATATCGCGTCCGGATCGGTGACCGGCGGGTCCGGCAGCGGTGGCGCTATCCAGCTCGTTCATGAAGGCCGCAGCACGATCACGAACCACGGAGTCATCTCGGCACTCTCGGGGCTCGCGGTCGAAGCGGGCCTCGGCGAGGATGTGATCGAGAACTGGGGGACGATCAGAGGCGACGTCCTTCTCGATGCGGGCGCAAATGCGTTCAACAATCGCCAGACGGGTGTGTTCGCTCCTGGTGCGCTGGTGGATCTCGGCGTGGGCAACGCGTTGACGAACGAGGGTGTGCTGTCTCCAGGCGGGGCAGGTGCCGTTCAGGTTACGGCGCTCACGGGAGACATCGTGCAGGGGGGCAGCGGCCGATATCTGGTGGACGTCGATTTCGGCACGGGGGCTTCGGACCGCGTCGACGCGAGCGGGAGCATGGTCGTTGCCGGCACGGTGGTTGCGAACCCGACGGTCGTAGGGACGGGGTTCTCGCAGCAGTTTCACATTCTGCACGCGGCCGGTGGCGTGACCGACGACGGGCTCGCGGCGGCCGATACCGCAGTCGTCGATTACAGTGTGATCTTCGACCCCAACGGGCAAGACGTTCATCTCGGCGCGGTGATCGATTTCTCCGGTCGGGGAACCGGGCTCAACCCCAATCAGACCCGTATCGGACAGGGCTTGAACCTGGTCCAGGCGAGCGGCGTCCCGGCGTCGATGGCCGCGGGAATGGCGGCCTTGATGAGCATGCCGACGACGGCGGATCTCGCACGCGCGTACGACCAGCTTTCGCCCGAAACGTTCGGCCAGCAGCTCACGGAGGCGCAGGTCGCCTCGGAGGATTTCTCCAACGCGCTCAAGAGCTGCCGCGAGGCGGGCGGGCCGAACGCGGCGATCCGCGAGGGTGAGTGTCTCTGGGCAAGGGCGCGTGCGAGCGATGTCGATGTCGCCGGCTCGGCGACGAACATCGGCTCGAAGAGCCGGGTCGGGTCGTTTGCGGCCGGTCTTCAGGTCGCAATGGCGGCCGATTGGCGGATCGGCGTCGCGCTCGGATATGATCTCGTGTCGCGCTCGACGCCGAGCGGCACGTCGACGGACGGCGACCGCACGAACGTCGGCGCGGTGGTGAAGTACAACCCCGGGCCGTTCCTCCTCGCGGCCGGTGCGGCCGCGGGCTGGGGAACGTTCGAGACCGACCGGCGCATGGCGTTCGGAGGCTTCGCCGCGACCGCCACCTCGAAGAGCGATACCGATTACGTGACCGGCTGGCTTCATGCCGCCTATCTCGCGGACCAGGGGCGCTGGTACATGAAGCCGCTGGTCGAAGCACGCGTTACCGAGCTCGATTTTTCGGGTGCACGGGACACCGGCGGCGGCGGGTTCGGGCTCGTGGTTTCGGGGTCGCGCGATACGATGATCAGCGTGTCGCCCGCGCTCGAGGTCGGGACGGAGTTTCGCTTCGATGCGCTTGCCGTCTGGCGGCCGTTCGTCCGGGCGGGCGTGACGTGGCGCGACGAGGACACGTTCGTGACGCAGGCGGCTTTCGCGGGCGCGCCTCTCGGTGTGCCGGGCTTTTACATCGTGACGGATGTGGACGACGTGCTGTTCGACATCAGCGCGGGCGTCGACGTGATCGGCGGCGACGGCGCGGTGCTCAAGGTGCAGTACGACGGGCGCTTCGGCAGCACGTTGAGCCAGAACAGCGTCAGCCTCAAAGGCAGCGTGCCGTTCTGACGACGCAGCAAGCGGCGGCGAGGTGCCCGCTGCCACAAGCTGCCATGATGTGCGTGCGTGAGCTTCAGGACTTCGTCTTGACGTAGCTTCCGGGCGCATCCTCGATCACGCCGAGCTTTTCGCCGGGCTCGCGCGGCGGGATCCAGTCGCCCGCGTATCGCGTCAGCCATTCCACCCAGTGAGGCCACCAGGAGCCGGGATGCTCCTTGGCCATGCCGAACCATTCGTCGAGCGTGTCGGCGGCGGCCTTGGGGGCGGTCCAGTACTGGTACTTCATCTTGTCGGGCGGGTTGACGACGCCCGCGATGTGGCCCGAGCCCGCGAGCACGAACTCGACGGGACCGCCGAGCAGCCTGGAGCCGATGAAGACGGAACGGGCCGGCGCGATGTGGTCTTCCTTGGTGGCGACCTCGAACACCGGCAGCTTGACCTTCTTGAGATCGAGCTTCACGCCGGCGAGCGTCATCTCGCCCTTGGCCAGCTTGTTCTCGTTATAGAACTCGCGCAGGTAGAAGTTGTGGTTGGCGGCCGCCATGCGCGTCGAATCCTGGTTCCAGTAGAGCAGGTCGAACGGGAATGGCTTCTTGCCGAGCAGGTAGTTGTTGACGATGTAGGGCCAGATCAGGTCGCGCGGGCGCATCAGGTTGAACACGTTGGCCATGCGCGAGCCGTCGAGGAAGCCCCGCTCGCCCATCATGCGTTCCAGGGCTTCGAGCTGGTCGTCGTTGGTGAAGAGGAGGAGGTCTCCCGCCTTCGTGAAGTCGAGCTGGGTGGTGAGGAACGTCACCGAGCGGAAGGGCTCCTCGCCGCGCGCGGCGCAGTAGGCGAGCGTTGCGCCGAGCAGCGTGCCGCCCACGCAGTAGCCGGTGACGTTGCACTTTTCGACGCCCGTCTCGCGCTTGACGGCATCCGCGGCCGTCAGGATGCCTTCGAGCATGTAGTCCTCGAAGGTCTTGTGTGCGAGGCGATGGTCGGGGTTCACCCACGAGACGACGAAGACGGTGAAGCCCTGGTCGACGGCGAACTTGAGGAAGCTCTTTGCGGGCGCGAGATCGAGAATGTAATATTTGTTGATCCAGGGCGGCACGACGAGAAGCGGCACCTCGCGCACCTCGTCCGTCGTGGGCGTGTACTGGATGAGCTGGAAAATGTCGTTCTGGAAGACGACCTTGCCCGGCGTGGTCGCGAGGTTCTTGCCGACCTCGAACGCTTCCGTATCGGTCTGGCTGATCTTCAGCAGATCGCCCGAGCGCTCCATGTCGCGCGCCAGGTGCTCCATGCCCTGCACGAGGTTCTGCGCATTGGTGGCGAACGTCTCGCGGACCACTTCGGGATTGGTCAGCGGGAAGTTCGACGGCGAGAGCGCGCTCGACAGCATGCGGAGATAGAACTCCGCTTTCTGGCGCGAGGCGTCGTCGAGACCTTCCGTCTGCTGGAGCACGTCCTCGGCCCATTGCGTCGTCAGCAGATAGGCCTGTTTCCAGAAGTCGAAATAGGGGTTGGTGGACCACTCGGGGTCCTTGAAGCGGTTGTCGGAGGGCTGCGGCTCGACGATGGGTTCCACCGACTCGCCGAGAAGGCGGCGGATCGAGCCGTTCCAGAGGTCGATGTAGGAGCGCACGAGGACGCCCTGGGCTTCGACCAGCTTGGCCGGGTCCGCCATCCACAGCCGCGCGATTTCGCTCAGCGTCTTGGTCGCCTCGTTCGCCTCGCTGGCGGCGGAAAAGGGTGTGATCTTGGCATCTGGCCGTTCCAGAAGCTCGCCCATCGCGCGGCCACCCTCTTCGAAGACGCGCAGGATGTTCTTTGCGAACTCCTCCGGGTTCTCGATCCTGTAGGGCGTGGCGGACGTGGAGAACGGCTTGGTCATGGCTTTGAAGATAGGCTCTTCGTGTGACAACGCCTAGTAGGAGAAAAGCATAGGCGCCGGGACTTAGGGCGGAGATGTGGACAAGGCTTGCGCCCAGAGCGTTGCGCACGACCGTCGCTGCCTCTGGACGTTCGCGGCCCGCTTAGCGTAAACCTAGGGGCTCATCGGGTTCCGGATGCTTAGCCGATCCCGTGTTCCCGCCGAAGATGGCGGGGTGTCATCGGACAATATGTCCATACCGGACCGCGCAAACGCCCTGAGCCGTCCGTAACCGAGAGTCGTCCGTAATCGAGAGTCGCCCGTGATCGAGGAATTCCACCGCATCAAGCGCCTGCCGCCCTACGTGTTCGCCGAGGTGAACCGGCTCAAGGCAGCCGCGCGAGCGCGGGGTGCGGATATCATCGATCTCGGGATGGGCAATCCGGATCTGCCGACGCCCCAGCACATCGTCGACAAGCTGGTGGAGACGGTCTCGAAGCCGCGCACGCATCGCTATTCGGCATCGAAGGGCATTCCGGGCCTGCGGCGCGCACAGGCCGCTTATTACGAGCGCCGGTTCGGCGTGAAGCTCGATCCCGAGACGCAGATCGTCGCGACGCTCGGCTCCAAGGAAGGCTTCGCCAACATGGCGCAGGCGATCACGGCGCCGGGCGATGTGATCCTGGTGCCGAATCCGACCTATCCGATCCACGAGTTCGGCTTCCTGATCTCGGGCGCTTCGATGCGCCATGTGCAGGCAGGGAACGGCGACGATTTTCTGCGCGCGGTCGAGCACGCCTGCCGCCACTCCATTCCGAAGCCGATTGCGGTGGTGCTGTCGTATCCGTCGAACCCGACGGCGATGACGGCGTCTCTCGACTTCTACAAGGATGCGGTCGCGCTCGCGAAGAAGCTCGATCTCATCATTCTTTCGGACCTCGCCTATTCCGAGATCTACTTCGACGACAACCCGCCGCACTCGGTGCTGGAGGTGCCGGGCGCCGTCGACATCACGGTCGAGTTCAGCTCGCTCTCCAAGACGTACAACATGCCCGGCTGGCGCATGGGCTTCGCGGTCGGCAACGAGCGGCTGATCGGCGCGCTCGCACGCGTCAAGAGCTACCTCGACTACGGTGCCTTCACGCCGATCCAGGTGGCGGCGGCGGCGGCCCTCAACGGCTCGCAGGACTGCGTGTCCGAAATCCGCCGCGTCTACCAGAGCCGGCGGGACTGCCTGGTCGAGAGCTTCGGGCGGGCCGGCTTCCCGGTGCCTCCGCCGCCGGCCACCATGTTCGCCTGGTGCCCTATCCCTGAGCCGTTCCGGGAGCTGGGCTCGGTCGAATTCGCCAAGCTTTTGATCGAGAAAGCCGATGTGGCCGTCTCGCCGGGGCTCGGGTTCGGGGAATATGGCGAGGGCTACGTGCGGATCGCCCTGGTCGAGAACGAGCACCGCATCCGGCAGGCGGCGCGGTCGATCAAAAAGTTCCTCGCCCAGTCCCCGGAAACCATGCATAACGTGATCCCCATCCCGCAGAAAGCCAGCCGCTAGCTAGCCAAAGCCATACAATTCGCCATGTCAGAACCTCTGACCCTCGGCGTCGCCGGTCTCGGCACCGTCGGCACGGGTCTCATTCAACTGCTTGAAGCCCACGCCGAGCGTCTCGAAAAGACGCTGGGGCGGCCGATCCGCGTCACGGGCGTGTCCGCCCGCTCGCGCGGAAAGGCCCGCGACGCCTTGATCGGCGATGCGCGCTGGTTCGACGATCCGGTGGCGCTCGCCCAGGATCCGTCCAACGCGGTGTTCATCGAGCTGATCGGCGGCGAGGACGGACCGGCCAAGGCCGCGGTCGAGGCGGCGCTCAAGGCCGGCAAGCATGTTGTGACGGCCAACAAGGCGCTGCTCGCGCGCCACGGGCCTGCGCTTGCGCGGCTTGCGGAGACGCACGGCGTGGCGCTCAATTTCGAGGCGGCTGTCGCGGGCGCCATTCCGGTCATCAAGACGCTGCGCGAGACGCTGGTCGCAAACGGCGTGCGGCGCGTCTACGGCATCCTGAACGGCACCTGCAACTATATCCTGTCCGAAATGACGGACGAGAAGCGCGACTTCGCCGAAGCGCTCAGCGAGGCGCAGGAGAAGGGCTACGCGGAGGCGGACCCGTCGTTCGACATCGGCGGCTTCGACGCCGCGCATAAGCTGGCTTTGCTCACCTGCCTCGCCTTTGGGACCACGGTGGCGTGCGACGAGATTCACGTCGAAGGCATCGAGACCATTACGCGGGCCGACATCGAGGCGGCGGCCGAGCTCGGCTACTGCATCAAGCTGCTCGGCGTGGCGGTGCAGACCGCGGACGGCATCGAGGCGCGGGTGACGCCGGTGCTCGTAAACGAAGAATCGCCGCTCGCCGAAGTCTCGGGCGTGACGAACTGCGTCGGGATCGACGCCGATTTTGTCGGCAATCTTCTGCTGGTCGGCCCGGGCGCCGGCGGCAAGCCGACGGCCTCGGCGGTCGCGAGCGACATCGTCGACATCGCCCGCGGCATCGTCATGCCGCCGTTCATTCGCCCGACGGACCGGCTGGCGCCGATCGCGCCGATGAACCTCACGTCGCACCAGGGCAACTATTACATCCGCTTGTCCGTTTACGACCGGCCGGGCGCGATGGCGGCCATCACGCGGCGGATGAGCGACGAGGACGTATCGCTCGAAAGCATCGTTCAGCGCCGTCCCGGCGCGGTGCACCCGGGCCAGCCCGACGAGCCGCCGCCCGGCGCGGCCGAGCCGGCCGTGACCGTCATCATCCTGACCCACGACACGACGGAGGCGGCCATCCGTGCCGCGCTCCAGGCCATCGAAAAGGATGGTAAGGTGGCCGAGCCGCCGCAGATGATCCGTATCGAAGAGCTATAGAGAGACAGGCAAAACGCCATGGCAAAGGATAACGGCGACGCCGGGCTTGATCGCGTGCTCGTGCTCGAGGTTGCGCGTGTCACCGAGGTTGCGGCCATCGCCGCCGCGCGGCTGAGGGGCCGGGGCAACGAGAAGGCCGCCGACAAAGCCGCGGTGGATGCCATGCGCAAGGAGCTCGGCAAGGTGTCGTTTCGCGGCACGGTCGTGATCGGCGAGGGCGAGATGGACGAGGCGCCGATGCTCTACATCGGCGAGACCGTCGGCAACGGTACGGGGCCGGAAGTCGATATCGCGGTCGATCCGCTCGAGGGCACGACGATCTGCGCCAAGGCGGCGCCGAACGCGCTTGCTGTGCTCGCCATTTCGGAGCGGGGCGGACTGTTGCACGCACCCGACATGTACATGAACAAGATCGCCATCGGTCCCGGCTATCCGGAGGGCCTCGTCGATCTCGATGCCACGGTGGAGGAGAACCTCGCCGCGCTCGCCAAGGCGAAGGGCGTTGCGGTGTCCGAGATCACCGCCTGCATCCTCGACCGCTCGCGGCATGCGGATCTGATCAAGGCGGTGCGGGATGCGGGAGCGGGCATCCAGCTCATTCCGGACGGCGATATTGCCGGCGTGATCTGGACGACGGATCCGGCCGAGACGGGCGTCGACATCTATCTCGGATCGGGCGGCGCGCCGGAAGGCGTGCTGGCGGCCGCTGCGCTGCGCTGCATCGGCGGGCAGATCCAGGGGCGGCTCGTGCCCTCGAACGACGAGGAGCGCCTCAGGGCCGAGAAGATGGGCATCACGGACATCAACCGGAAGTTCCTGCTCGAAGACATGGCGTCTCCGGACGTGATCTTCGCGGCGACCGGCGTGACCGACGGCTCGCTGCTCGACGGCGTGCGCTTCAGCAACGGGACGGCGGAAACCGAGACCATCGTGATGCGCTCGAAGAGCGGCACCGTGCGGCGCATCAAGAGCCGGTTCCGCAACGCGAACCACGACATCGTAGGCTGAGCCCACGACGGCGCACCGCCGTCCTCACATCATCTTCGTCGGATTTAGAGCGTGATCGTTTTCGATTGAATCGGGATCACGCTCTATCTCTTTGGTGAGACCGATGATTCACGCTTCAGGCTGATAGGGCCTGAAGCGATCATGGTCTAGCGCGCTTCCAGCTTGAAACCCGGGGCGTCGATGACGACGGCCGACTGCTGGCTCTCGTAATAGAGGTAGCCCAGGATGGCCACGGCCGCGACCAGCACGAGAATCAGAACGTTCTTCGAATTGTTCATAGGGCACCCTGCTCAATTCTATCCTCGCACGTCTGCCACAAGCTCAAAGTGCCGACAAGCGGTGCCGCGGTTGTTGATAACGGCCTGCGGAGGCCGCCACGGGCTCGTGCCGGGCGCGATCTCCTGAGACCCTGGGGCCTCAAGCGAATCGGGCGGGGATACCTCTCTTATGACGGCACTTCGAAAGGTGCGGGCCGCATCCGCGGCTGAGGGCGACGAGGCGGCGTTTCTCGGCGTCGTGCGCTCGGCACGCGGTTACCGATGGCAGGAGACGCTGGAGGCTCAGCAGGCCAACGAGGCGCTCGCCATCAGCCAGCAGCACGGCCTGCCGGAGCTTCTGGGCCGGGTCCTGGCGGCGCGCGGCGTGCGCCTCGACGAGGTGCCCGTATTTCTCGACCCGACGATCCGTGCGCTGATGCCCGATCCGTCGTCTCTCACCGACATGGACAAAGCCGCGCGCCGCCTTGCCGACGCGATCGCGCGGCGGGAGTCCGTGGCGATCTTCGGCGACTACGACGTGGACGGAGCCGCGTCGTCGGCGCTCGTCGCCCGCTTTCTCGCCCATCACGACGTGCCGGCGCGGATCTACATTCCCGACCGGCTGACGGAGGGGTATGGGCCCAACGCGGCGGCGATCGACCAACTCGTCGGCGAGGGCGCGAAGCTGATCGTGACGGTGGACTGCGGGACGACCAGCGTGGATGTGCTCGACGGCGCGACAGCGCGTGGCGTGGACGTGCTCGTCGTCGACCACCATCAGGCGGACGAGCGGCTTCCCTCCGTGTACGCGCTGGTCAATCCGAACCGGCTGGACGACATCTCGGGCCAGGGGCATCTCTGCGCGGCGGGCGTGGTGTTTCTCGTTCTCGTCGCGACGGCGCGCGAGCTTCGCCAGCGCGGATTTTATGGCGCCAAGGTCGGCGAGCCGCCGCTGATCGGCGAGCTCGATCTCGTGGCGCTGGCGACGGTGGCCGATGTGGTGCCGCTCAAGGGGCTCAACCGCGCCTATGTCACGAAGGGCCTGCAGGTGATGCGCGCGCGCGACAACGTGGGGCTTCGCGCGCTGCAGGATGCGGCAGGTCTCGGAGAAGCGCCGTCCGCCTATCATCTCGGCTTCATCCTCGGCCCGCGCATCAACGCGGGCGGGCGCATCGGAGACGCCGGTCTCGGCGCGCGTCTGCTTTCGACGGAGGATGCGGAGGATGCGCAGCGCATCGCAGCGTTGCTCGACCGTCTCAACAAGGAGCGCAAGGAGATCGAGCAGGCCGCCCTCGAAGAGGCGACGGCGATGGCGGACCGGATGCTCGGCGAGACGCCGGACCTCGGCATTCTGATCGTCGGCTCGCCGGAGTGGCATCGGGGCGTCGTGGGCCTGATCGCCAGCCGTTTGACGGAGCGGTTCAAGCGTCCGTCGTGCGTGATCTCGTGGGACGAGCCTGCCCGGAGTGCCTCCCTCTGCGGAACCGGATCGCTTCGCTCGGTTGCCGGCATCGACATCGGTGGTGCGGTGCGCCGGGCGGTCGCGGCCGGGCTGCTCCTCAAGGGCGGCGGGCACGCCATGGCGGCGGGGCTGACGGTCGAAAAGGACAAGCTGGCCGCGCTGCAGGATTTCTTCGCGCGGGAGCTTTCCGGATCTGCGGCGCGGCTTGCGGCCCGCGCGTCGCTCTCGGTGGACGGGGCGCTCGTGCCTTCGGCGGTGAACGATGCGCTCGTGGATCTCCTGGAGCGGGCGGGACCCTACGGGCAGGGCAATCCGCAGCCGCGTTTCGTCTTCCCGGCGCATCGGGTCAAGTTCGCGAAGCCGGTCGGGACGGCTCATATCCGCTGCGTGCTGGAGGCGGGCGACGGCTCGCGGCTCGATGCGGTGGCTTTCCGGGCGGCCGGGCAGCCGCTTGGCGAGCTTCTGATGGCCTCCGCGGGCGGCCTTCCGGTTCATGTCGCGGGGCAGCTCCGGCGCGATACCTGGGGCGGGCGCAACCGGATCGAGCTTCAGATCGAGGATGCCGCCGATCCCCGGGCTCAGGACAAGTAATTCCGGCCGGGGACGAGCAAACCGCGCGCTCTTGGCGCGCTTGCGTCTTCCGGCAAACCTCCCTATACCACGCGCTGCTGCGGGGCGGACATGCGCCCCTGCGCCCGGTCCCTTCGTCTATCGGTTAGGACGTCAGATTTTCAATCTGAAAAGACGGGTTCGACTCCCGTAGGGACCGCCATTTTTTGGCTCGCGCGCCGGTGGGGACGCGGCATGGACGGCGCTCGCGGGCGATACGGAATTTCCCGGGCTCTTGACATTGCGGGCGGGGGATCTAGCTTCCCGAGATCATGACTGCGACCTTCCATCTCTTTGCGGAGGCACGGCGTCACAAAGCCGGGCAGTAGCCCGGACGCGCTTCGCTCGCGTCCGGGATCAGCGAACACATCCGTAAATCTCTGGCTGCTTGCGCTCGTTCTCTAGGAACGGGTCGATCGTTCGCGCCCGCATAGGGCCGAGCGCGACATGCCGCTGTTCTGTGACATGGAAAATCGCCGTGGCTCCTCACTCGTCTCCCGCCACCCAAAGGGACTTCATCAAACGCCTGCGCTTCACGCTTCATCAAGCCCACAGGAAGACCGATCGCTTCATTCGCATGTTCCATCGCGCGAAGGACGAGGCCATTAAACCGCGTCTGTTCGAGCTGGCCGTGCAGAACGATCGGCTTGCGGCCGAAGCGGCCGCAAAGCTGAAGGACGCGCTCGCCAACGATCGCTGAGATCTAGAGCCGTTCCGATTTTGGTGGAACCGCGGAACGGCTCTAAGTTTTTGCTTGATCGTGCTTCTTATCGGAAAACCGGTTCCCACTTTTCCGGAAGCACTCTAGACGCAGTGCGCCCGACCCGGGAGGGTCGGGCGCGTTCGGCGTGAGCGAACTGCGGCCGTCGCACGTTTTTGGATCGGCTTTGCGTCGCGGAATTTTTTTGCTTCGACAGCCGTAGCCGGTTCGGATGCCGGCTTGCGCGATACTCCGAAACGGGCCCGACGTCGATCTGCCGGGTTTGCAGTTTCCCCGCGCGGGATTGGCAATTCTTCGCAAATTTACGCCTTTCAAAGCGGACGGAAGAGGTTAGAGCGATCATCTCCTCGAGAGAGAACGCTAGAGATGCGCACGCGGGCAGTCCTTCAATTGGTGAAATCTCCCGGCCGTGCCCTCTCGGCGGACGTTTCCGGCGGGGCAGGCGGATCGAGGCTGGGTGCCGAGCCGTTCTTCTGTGATCCCGAATGGCCGCGCGAGATGATGCGAAACCTTGCTGTTGGAAGGACACCGTGCATGACGCACAAAAAAAGCTACAGTGAACTCAGGTCGGAATTGCTGGCCCGCTATCCAACGGGCGCCACCAAAGGCGGCGTGAGCATCGACGACATCATCCAGCTCCGTTTGCAGAGCCCTTACGAATCCCATCTCGACGTTGCCCGCGCCATGGCCACCGTCATGCGCGCCGACATGGCGGCGTATGACGCGGACACGAGCAAGTTCACGCAGTCTCTCGGCTGCTGGTCCGGCTTCCATGCCCAGCAGATGATCAAGTCCGTCAAGCGTCTGCGCGGGACGACGAAAGGCGCCTACGTCTATCTGTCGGGTTGGATGGTTGCGGGCCTGCGCAACAGCTGGGGTCACCTGCCCGATCAATCCATGCACGAGAAGACGTCCGTCGTCGATCTGATCGAGGAGATCTACATCTCGCTGCGCCAGGCGGACGAGGTCGGGCTCAATGACCTGTTCAAGGAGCTCAAGGACGCCAAGCAAAAGGGTGCGTCCGGCAAGGTCGTCGACGAGATCATCGCGCGCATCGACGGCTTCGAAAGCCACGTCGTTCCGATCATCGCGGATATCGATGCCGGCTTCGGCAACGAGCACGCGACCTATCTTCTCGCCAAGGAGATGATCAAGGCCGGCGCCTGCTGTCTGCAGATCGAAAACCAGGTCTCGGATGCGAAGCAGTGCGGGCACCAGGACGGCAAGGTCACGGTTCCCCGCGAGGACTTCATCGAGAAGCTTCGGGCGTGCCGTCTCGCGTTCGAGGAGCTGGGCGTCGACGACGGCGTGATCGTCGCGAGAACCGACAGCCTCGGCGCGAGCCTGACGCAGAAGATCCCAGTGAGCCAACGCCCCGGCGATTTGGCGTCGAGCTATACGAAATGGCTCAAGATCGAGCCGGTCACCGGCACCAACCCGCTACGCGAAGGCGAGCTGGCCTTGTGGCAGGGCGGCGCGTTGGTGCGTCCGGCTCGCATGCCGAACGGCCTTTTCTCGTTCCGCCAGGGTACGGGCCGGGCACGCGTCATCGAAGACTGTGTCGCCTCGCTCAGGGAGGGCGATGCCGACCTGATCTGGATCGAGACGGACACGCCGAACGTGGACGAGATCGCGAGCATGGTGGCCGAGATCCGCAAGGAGGTTCCGGACGCCAAGCTCGTCTACAACAACTCGCCCTCGTTCAACTGGACGCTGAACCTGCGCAAGCAGGTGCGGGCGCAATGGCTTGCGGACGGCAAGATTTCCGAGACGGATTATCCGGACGGGTCCGCGCTCATGTCGTCGGATTTCGACGCGAGCGAGCTTGGACGCGAGGCCGACGAGCGTCTGCGGAACTTCCAGGTGGACATCTCGGCGCGTGCAGGCGTCTTCCACAACCTGATCACGCTGCCGACCTTCCACCTCACCGCAAAGAGCACCGACGAGCTGTCGCACGGCTACTTTGGTGAGGACCGCATGCTCGCCTACGTGGCCACCGTGCAGCGTGAGGAAATTCGCCGCGGCATTTCCGCTGTCCGCCATCAGCACGAGGTCGGCTCGGACCTTGGCGATACGTTCAAGGAGATGGTGGCCGGCGACCGCGCCCTCAAAGCGGGCGGAGCCCACAACACGATGAACCAGTTCGCGGCCGAGTGACGGCGACGCGATAGGGACTGCGCTTTGTCTGCTCCGGCCGTGCACGCGTTGCACGGCCGGATTTTTTTGTGCTTCCCTCAGAAAGCTTCAGCCCGCGCGCTGCAGTCTGTCGGCTGATGGATAAGGGGCGGATGTCCAGCGCGCCGCCGTCATTCTCTGATGACGTCGTATGACGTCGGTCAAGTGGGGCCAGGCATGCCCATGTATGATGCGGAGACTGATCTGCCGATCTGTGGGCGCGTGCTTTCGCTGACATCGGGCGGCCGCCGCACTGACAGGAGGCGGTTTACGGACGACTTCGAAGGCCTGCCGGATTGTGACTGAACCGCAACACGATCTCCAGCTTGGCCAGGTGGATAATGAATAGCGCTTTGTCGAAGCCCATCCTTGTCCGTATCCCTGCACAGAGCAGCAGGGCAGCTTTCGTGCGCATCGTCGGTTTTCTCGTCCTCTTCGTGCTTCTGATCCGGGCCGCCGTTCCGGCCGGCTTCATGCTTGCGGCCGCGCATGCGGACGCTGGCGGCGTGACCGTGGTGATCTGTACGGCGCACGGCGTGCAGCACGTTCCCCTTGAGACGGAGCAGAGCGAAGGTCTTCCCTCAGCGGATGATCTCGACTGCCCGTTTGCGGCGTCGGCGCTGCCGGCGCTGGCGAACGATTCGCCCGAGCTTGCGGCCGAGGTTCGCTATGCGACCGTCGCCCATAAGCTCGCACGCATTCAGTACAGCCTGACGCCCCTGCCAGGCGCTTCCTCGCCTCGGGGGCCTCCCGTTTCGGTCTGACGTCTTTCCCGCGAGAGCCGCCGGCTGCTCGCCTTCAGACCATCCAGGGAGTTCCCATCATGCTTTGCTCGCTTCACGGCGCGCGGACGAAGGCGTACTTGCTTTCGTCGGTTGCGATCCTTTCCGTATCGACGCTTTCCTCTGCCGTCGCTCAAGAAACCCTGCCGGAAATCGTCATCGAACAGCCGGGTGCTGTCCCGGGCGCCGCCCCAGCCGCGGGCGATATGGACGGCGAGGGCGAGAGCGGAGGCGCGATCCTTCCGCCGGCGCCCGGAGTTGGAACGACGGGGCTCGCCGTTCCGCTCTCCGCTGCGCAGATCGACCGCGAGGAAATTCAGTCGCGGGTTTCTCGGACGAGCGACAGCGCGGAGCTGCTTCGCGGATCGCCGGGCGTCAGCATCTTCCAGGCCGGCGGCGTTTCGGGGCTTCCCGCCATCAACGGGCTCAACGGCGACCGCGTCAAAGTGCTCCTCAACGGCATGGTGGTGTCGTCGGCGTGCGCCAACCAGATGAACCCGCCGCTCTCGTATGCCGATCCCTCGCAGATCGCCTATGTCGAGGTTCTTTCGGGGGTCACGCCGGTCTCGAAGGGTGGCGACAGTCTCGGCGGGACGGTGATCGTCGAAACGCATCCGCCGCACTTCGCCGAGGCGGGCGAGGGCGTGCACACGTCCGGCAGCATCTCGGCCTTCTACCGCAGCAACGGCAACGGCGTGGGGACTGCAGCGACCGCTCATGCGGCGAGCGACAACGTCAGCGTGACCTACTCCGGCGCGTGGACGCGCTCAGACAACTACGAGGACGGGCGCGGGCGCGACGTTCTCTCGTCGGAATATGAATCGCAGAACCATTCCGTGCAGGTCGCGGTGCGCAACGGCGGCGATCTCTTCATCGTGCAAGGCGGCGTGCAGTACATCCCTTACCAAGGGTACGTGAACCAATCGATGGACATGGTCGAGAACAAGGGCTGGTTCGTGAACTCGCGGTATGTCGCGGATCTCGGCTGGGGCAAGATCGACGCGCGGGCGTTCTATCAGCGCACCCAGCACGAAATGAACTTCCTCAAGGACAAGCTGCCGGGCGACATGCCGATGCTGACCGATGGCCAGGACGCAGGCTATTCGCTCAAGGCCGAGATTCCGCTCTCGGAGCGGGACGTGCTGCGGATCGGAAACGAATTCCATCATCAGACGCTCGACGACTGGTGGCCGCCCGTCGCGGGCAGCATGATGATGGGGCCCGACACCTATTGGAACATCAACGACGGGACGCGCAATCGCCTCGGCACGTTCATCGAGTGGGAACGGCAGTGGGACACGGCCTGGTCGACGCTGCTCGGCGTGCGCAACGACATGGTGTGGACGGATGCGGGGGATGTCGCGCCCTACAGCACAAATCCCTGCATGATGATGATGGGCATGATGTGCATGATGCCCAATCCGGACGCGGCCGCCGCGCTTGCCTTCAATGCGAGAGACAGATCGCGGACGGACACCAATTTCGACATGACGGCACTGGCGCGCTACGCGCCGACGCTTTCGGAGGGCTACGAGTTCGGCTACGCCCGCAAGACGCGCTCGCCCAATCTCTATGAGCGCTACACATGGGGCCAGGGCTCGATGGCGATGCGCATGATCGGCTGGTTCGGCGATCTCAACGGCTATGTCGGCGATCCGGATCTCGATCCCGAGGTTGCGCACACCGTCAGCGTGACGGCAGGCTGGAGCAGCGGCGCGCGCAAGGACTGGGAGCTGAAGGTCACGCCGTACTACACGTTCGTGGAGGACTATATCGGGGTGCGGCTGCTGCGGTCTGCGGGCGACACGCGCTTTCTCCAGTTCGCCAATCACGACGCCGAACTCTACGGCGTGAACGTGTCGGGCAGCCTTCTTCTCGCGGAGACCGAAGCGTTCGGCCGCTTCGCGCTGACCGGATCGGCGGGCTACGTGCATGGCGAGAACGCGGATACGGGCGTCAGCCTCTATCACATGATGCCGCTCAACGGCACGCTGGCGCTGACCCACACCTGGGGCGGGTGGACGAGCGCCATCGAGATCTATGGCGTCGCGGGCAAGCACAACGTCGACACCGTTCGCAACGAGATGAAGACCGCCGGCTATGCGCTCGTCAATCTCGGCACCAGCTACGAATGGGACCGCTTCCGGCTCGATCTCGGCGTTCGGAACGTGCTCGACACGTATTACGAAGATCCGCTCGGCGGGCACTACTACCACGCCGCGCCGCGCGACAACGTTCCGGGCATGGGGCGGTCGTTCAACGCCGGGCTGACGATGAAGTTCTAGCTTTGCGAAAAGATCGCGGCACCGCGCGCCTGGATATCTCCAGGCGTGCGGTTTTCTTTTCTATGGTCCTGAGCGGCGGGCTTGCCAGAGAGGTGGGCGGCGGCCTATTCGATGGCGATCCACGACAATGGGCGCGCCGCGACGTCGCGCTCGTCCGCAGCATAAGCGACTCCGAGATGACCGACACCCTCCACTGCGTGAAATGCCAATCGCCCTATGCCTACGAGGATCGGGGGCTGTTCATTTGTCCGGAGTGCGCGCACGAGTGGTCCGCGGACGGGACGGAGGACGATGCGGCCTCTGCGCTTTCGGACGAGGCGGTCGTCGTTCGCGATGCCAACGGCAGCGTGCTTGCCGACGGCGATACCGTGCTCGTGATCAAGGATCTCAAGATCAAAGGGTCGTCGAGCGTGGTCAAGGTCGGAACGAAGGTGAAGAACATTCGCCTCGTTCACGGCGATCACGACATCGACTGCAAAATTCCCGGCATCGGCCAGATGGGGCTGAAATCCGAGTTCGTGAAGAAGGTCGCGGACTGAGCGTCTTTCCGCTGTCCACGCCGGGCCTCCTTCACGGGCACGGATATTTCTTTTCGAAGGCGTGGAGCATCACGAAGCTTGGCGTCATGTTCTTGACGTACGCTGCGCCATACTCGTCCACCATTCGCCGGTACTCGGCCTTATAGAGATCGACCAGCGCGCGCTCGTCGAACGTCTCGCCGTTCGGATCGCAGTAGAGGCGTGGCTTCTTTCCATGAAGCAGTCGGCTGTTGGCGATGGCCAGTCCCTTCTCGAGCCCCGCGACGAAAGCGTGGAGCCGTGGGGTCTCGCCGTCTGCCGGATTCTTGAGGGCCGCGTGCAGAGCCGCCGGGTCCGTGTAGACGTGCTCTGCGTCCGTGGTCGCCAGAGCGGCCCCACAGAAAGCCAGCCACGAAGCGAATGCCAAGATCAAACCGCGCACGATGCCCTCCACGGCCGATGACGCTAGCCCCGGCTCACACTAGAGCCGTTCCGATTTTGGTGGAAACGCGGAACGGCTCTAAGCTTTTGCTTTATCGTGCTTCTTGTCGGACACTTCGCGCTGCATGGCTTCGCCATGACCCGGTTCCTACTTTTCCGGAAGCACCCTAGGCGATTCCGCGCCGGGAGGCCCGGGCCACACCCGTCCGCCGACGGCCGGTCGGGGCGGTGCGAGGAGCCTGGGAGCGGAAATTCTGCCGGAGCTTACCAAGATGGCGCGTGAGCGAAGATGCCTCCTAGCGGCAGGTGCGAAAACCGGCTAGGCATCCGGGATCACGAGATCCCTGGCGACGGGCGCGGGCACCTCCATGTTGGCGGCCCGCACGTTGCCCCCATTCGAAAAGCGCTTCCCGATCATGACTTTCCCGTCCGTCCACGCCGCGCTCGGCCGCGCACTCGCCGCGCGCGGCTATTCCGCTCCGACCCCTGTCCAACTCGCGGTTCTGGAGGCGGATGCGACTGGCCACGACCTGCTCGTTTCGGCCCAGACCGGCTCCGGCAAGACGGTGGCCTTCGGGCTGGCCATTGCCCCGAAACTTCTCGGAGAGGCGGACCGGCTGCCCGAGGCGGCTGCCCCGATGGCGCTCGTCATCGCGCCGACGCGCGAACTGGCCCTGCAGGTGCAACGCGAGCTCGCCTGGCTCTATGCCGATACGGGTGCGCGCGTCGTCACCTGCGTCGGGGGCATGGACGGGCGCGCGGAAGCGCGCGAGCTCGGGTTTGGCGCCCATATCGTCGTTGGCACGCCGGGGCGCCTGCGGGACCACCTCGAACGGCAGCGGCTCGATCTCGGCAAGCTCAAGGCCGTTGTGCTCGACGAAGCCGACGAGATGCTCGACCTCGGTTTCCGCGAGGACCTGGAGTTCATTCTCGACGCGACGCCGGACGGCCGGCAGACGCTTCTCTTCTCCGCCACGATGCCGCGTGGAATCGAGGCGCTGGCCCGCCGCTATCAGCGCGATGCCGTCCGCATCGAAACGCTGCGGCGCAACGAGCAGCATGCGGACATCGCGTATCACGCCATTCGCGTCGCGCCGGGCGAGATCGAGAACGCCGTCGTCAACGTGCTGCGCCTCCATGAGGCGCGCGCGACCATCGTATTCTGTGCGACACGAGCGTCGGTGAACCGCCTGCACGGCCGGTTGACCGAGCGGGGCTTTTCCGCCGTCGCGCTCTCGGGAGAGCTGACGCAGAACGAGCGCAGCCATGCGTTGCAGGCGCTGCGGGACGGACGCGCGCGCGTTCTCGTGGCAACCGACGTTGCCGCGCGGGGGCTCGATCTGCCTGATCTCGCGCTGGTCATTCACGCGGATCTTCCCAACGACGCGGAGACGCTGCTTCACCGCTCAGGCCGTACGGGCCGGGCCGGCAACAAGGGCATGTGCGTCCTCGTTGTGCCGTTCAACCGCCGGCGCAAGGCCGACACCTTGCTGGCCGCGGCCAAGCTCAAGGTGACGTGGAGCCCCGCGCCGACGGCGGAAGATATTCGCGCCCGGGATCGGGAGCGCTTTCTTGCCGAGAGCGTCTTTACCGATGCCGCGAGCGAGGAGGAAGCGGGCCTCGTCGCCGCCCTTCAGGCGCATCGCTCGGCCGACGAGATCGCGCTTGCGCTGGCGCGCATTCATTTTTCCCGACTGCCTGCGCCGGCAGACCTCGCAGAGGATCCCGGACCGCCGCGGCGCGACGATCGCGTGCGGCCAACGCGAGAGCGTTTCGAGCGGCCGCCTTCTCATCGCGGGCGTGATGGCGAGGATCGGTTCGCTCCGCTGCCGGCTGCCCGCGAGCCTCGTGCCCCGCGTCCGGCGCGCGATCACAATCGCGAGATGGTCTGGTTCCGCGTCGACATCGGCCGCGAGCGCAACGCGGATCCTCGCTGGCTGCTGCCGCTCATCTGCCGCGCCGGCAACGTGACGCGGTCGGAGATCGGATCCATCAAGATTTTCGATCGCGACTCGCGCTTCGAGGTCGCCGCCGAGTTCGCCGACAGTTTCGCGGAGGCCGCGCGCGGCATGAAGCCGAACGAGGGACGGATTTCACGGCTCGGCGCCTCCGCACCGGTCGAGGCGCCGCGCAGCACGGACGACGCGCGCGGGCCGCGGCCTCCGCGGCCGGGCAAGACTTCGCGGCCGTCTTCGCCCGGGGGTGCGCGTTCATCGGAGGGTGCGCGCGCCGAGCGGCCGAAAAAGCCGTTCCGGGAGTGGGGCCGCGACCGGAGCGAAGGGAAGGGCGATACCGGCGATCGAAAGAGCGACGGACCGAAACGGGCGTTCAAAGGCGGCAAGCCTCACGCGCACGCACACGCTCGTCCTCACGCGCATGCGGGTGCGCCGAGGCCGAAGGCGGGACAGAAGCCCGTGTCCAAATATGCCCACAAGAAGAAGCATCGCGCCGCGCCTCAGGGTTGAGGCCGGCGCGCGCTTCGGGTGCGAGCAGGCTTAGAGCCGTTCCGGAACGGCTCTAGGCTTTTTCTTTGTCGCGCTTCTTATCGCAAAACCCGTTTCCACTTTTTGCGGAAGCTCTCTACGACACCGCGATCTCCTGCTCGCGGAGCGCGCGCTCGATGGCGACGTGCAGATCGTTCATCACCGTCGAGCGGTGGGCGAGCTGCAACACGGAGGCCCGCACCTCGAACTCCAGCGCGGACGCGCCGAAGCCGGTGAAGAACACGCCGGGCGCCGGAGTGTCGAGGACGTGCGGCGTGGCCTTGACCGCATCGAGGATCGCCATCTGTGCTCTCAGCGTGTCGGTCCCGTAGCGCACGGATACCTTGAGCTTGACGCTCGTGATGCTGTCGGTCAGCGTCCAGTTGATGACCTTCTCGGTGATCAGCGATTTGTTCGGAATGATGATCTCGCGGTTCTCGCCGTCCGTCATGCTGGTCGCGCGGATGTGGATGCGCGAAACGGTTCCGGTGAGATTGCCGATGGTGACGGTGTCTCCCACGCGGACCGGCCGTTCGAAGAGGATGATCAGGCCGGAGATGAAGTTGGCGACGATCTCCTGCAGGCCGAAGCCCACGCCGACGCCGAGCGCCGCCACGATCCATTGCACCTGGCTCCAATCGAAGCCGATGCTGCGGAACGCGAACGCGATGCCGACGATCGCGATAAGGTAACGGCTCACCGCGCCGACGGCATAACGCGTGCCCGCTTCCATGCGCAGGCGGTGAAGAGCGGTGATCTCCAGCAGTCCCGGCAGGTTGCGTGCGGAGATGAAGGTGATGACGCCGATGGCGAGCGCGATCATCACGTTCGATACGGTGACGGGCATGCTGCGCGTCGCGCCGTCGACGGTAACGGTCTGCTGCCAGAGCGGCACGTCGAGCAGGGCGAGCGAGGGAAGCGCCTCGCGCCAGAAAATATACAAGGCGGCTGACAGCACCAGGAGCGTCGCGAGGCGCACGAAGTTGCGCGTCTGCTCGCTGATGGACGCGATGTCGATCTCGGGTTCCTCGGGGGGAATCGTAACGGCTTCGCCCACCGCGTCGCTCGCTTCCTGGGCGGCGGCTTGCGCGCGTGCCTTCTCGCGGCGCTCGTAGGCGCGCCGGATTTCGAGACGGCGGCGGGTGACGAGCACTTGGCGCATCACCACGCTGTGGCCGATGAACGCCGCGAAAACGATGGCGGCCGTCAGGCCGAGCCCGTTCTGGATTTGAGACGCGCCGTCGTAGTAGCCGCCGAGCGCGAGTGCTGCGATGGCAAGCGGCGTCAGAACGATCAACCCGAACCACAGATACCGCGTGGCCCAGATCGTATTGCCGGGGAGAAGGCGCTCGGCAAAGATGCCGTGGCGGGGATGAAGCGTGCGCCAGAGGAAGATCGCGAGGGCTATCCCGCCCGCGAGGAACGCCATGCGTCCGAGCCCGTCGCGTAGATATTGCGCGCTGCTCGCATGGATCATGCCGAGGATCAGCGCGACGGGGATGAGCGCGAACTTCAGCCAGACGACATTAGTCCACAGAAGGCTCCGCGCGCGCTCGGCCCAGCCGAAGTGCGTCGAGAAGAGGCCGTGCTCCACGCTGACGAACTGAACGAACCTGAGAAACGTGACGAGCGAGGCGACGGCGAGCAAGCCGGTGCCGACGCCAGCGGTGAACTCCGCGGTCTGCGGCGGCTGGGTCAGCAGCCACCCGGCGTAGCCGAAGAGGATCGGAGACCGGAGCGCGAGCAGCGCGGATATGACGAGCGCTTCCGGCGTGCGCCAGTAGTTGTCCGTCGAGTAGCGCCCCACTTTGTCGGCAATTCTCTTGAGGCGTCTGAACAGGCGGCCGGAGAAGGCGAGCAGTGCGCCGAACACGGCGAGCACGATGAGCGAGAGAAGCGGACGCTCGAGCGCGCGTTCGACAAGCGTCAGGCCCGCGGCTTTCCAGGCTTCGACATTGCCGAGCCAGGTGAAGCTCCGCCCCACCTGCGCGAGCCAGCCTGCGCCGATGGGCTCCGCGGTCGGGAGCCAGAGGAGACGGCTGTTCAGAAGCGAGTTGAGCTGGTTGGTTTGGCTCAGCAGGTCGCGCTCGGCGGCGTTCATCTCGGCAAGCTGCGCGATCCGCGTCGCCAGCGTATCTTGCAGGCTGGTGTAGAGGTCCCTGCGCGTGACCACGAGCTTTTCAAGCGCCGGCCGCACGGTTTCGGGGATGGCCTCGCCTTCCTTGGCGGCATTTTCCAAGAGACGTTCGGCCATCCCGGCGGGGTTCTGAAGGGCGCGTCGGGCTTCTTCGGCCCGCAGCCGCCTGAGGCGCGCGTCGACGATGGTCTGGTCCCGCTCTGCGATGCTTCGCTGCAGGCGGGTAGCGGAGGGAAGCTGGGAGCGCATGGCGCGCAGAAGCTCGCTGAACTCGCCGCCGATGCTGCCGATCTCCAGCACCTGCTGGGCGGAGATCCTCGCATCGCTCACGCGGGCGAGCTCGGCCTGGAGCTCGACGAGCTTCGTCTTGTTCTCGTTGACGAGGCGCACGGTGTCCGCCTCGCGGGTGCGGATGACGTCCGTATCCTTCACGTAGGCGTCGAGCACGCGATGTTGCGCGGAGAGACGGCGCGCCTCACGGTCGACCTCGCGCTGGGCCTTGGCCTGCTCCACCTCACGCAACTCGGTGACGCGCGCCTCGATGAGGGGGATGCGCTTGTTCAGCTTTTCGAGCTTTGCGGCCGTGAGATCGCGGCGTGCGGTGGTGGAGGCCTGCCGGGCCGGCAGGCTGATGATTTCCTGTTCGAGAAGATTGACGTTGGCGGTGCGCGCGCGCCGCTCGGCGGCGATGGCGACCCGGCGCGCCTCGGCCACGACGGGATCCGAGTCCACCGTCTGAGGTGCATCGGGGCTTTCGAGGGCGTCGAGGGCCTGTTTCTCGGCGGTCTGCTCCTCGCGGGCGCCGGTTGCGCGGGTGCCCATGTCGCGAAGGCGCGTGTCGAACTGCGCGAGCTCGCTTCTCAACGTCGCCGCCTCGCTGCTGGCCGCGTCGAGCGCCTGCTGTGCTTCGGTGAGACTCAGCGTGCGGACGCGATCCGGAAACGCCGCCTCGTCGGCTCCGTTGGCGAGTGCTTCGAGCTGCTGCTTGGCTTCGGCAATGCGATCCGGCGCGCGCTGGCTCGACTCCTGATAGCGCGCGGCCGTGGCTGCGCTCGCTGCCGCGGCTTCGTTATGGCCCAGGGCGGCGCGGAGAAGAGTAAGCGCTTCCTCGCGAATGGCGGGAGCGACGTCGGTGCGGGCTTCGAGCTCGCCGATGCGCGACTTCGCGCGCTCGATGGCCCGGTCCGGCGCGGTCGGAGGACCGGCCTCCCCCTCCTGTGTGGCTGGCGGCTGATCGGATTTGGCCTCCGGGCTCGCGTCCGCGGGTGGCGCGGCGGCAGGCGCTTCGCCGGCTTGCGGAACGGGAGGCGCGGCCGGTACATCCTGTGCGAGCGCCTGCGGTGTGAAAAGCTGGACTGCGAGCGCGACTGCGGCGCACGCGATGAGGGAGCGAAGAATTGTCATGAATGCGCCGAGTTTTCCGATTCAACTTTGCCGATCAACGCTTTGTCCCGCGTGCGGATGCGGGCGCGCCGATGCCTGAGGCTACATTTTGCTCCATTGGGGCGATTGTGCGGCGGGCAGCTTGGCAAAAGGCCGGCTCCCCGGATCTTTTCGATCCGCGCAACGACCTAGATCCTTGATGCGAAAGCATGGAACTGCCGAGGCGTTGAGGGGTTCCCCATGACATCCCGCCCGGTGATAGGACGTTCCATGCCTGTTTTGCTTTACTCTCCGGGCGCCTGTTCGCTCGCGCCGCACATCGTTCTCGAATGGCTCGGCGGCCCCTACGAAGCGCGGCGCGTCAAGATCGGCTCTCCGGAGCTGTTCCAGGTCAATCCGGCCGGATCCGTGCCGGTTCTGATCGAGGACGACGGCTGGGTGCTGACGCAGGCGGGTGCGATCGTCCAGCATCTCGCGCGGAGCCATCCCGAGGTCGGGCTCGGGGCAATGGACGGCGAGCGTGGGCAAGCCGAGCTGGACCGCTGGAGCTCGTTCTTCACGGGCGACGTGCATCCGTCGTTCTATCCGGTATTCATGACCGACCGCTACACCACGGATACGAGCGAAGAGGCTTTCGACGCCGTGCGGCAGGCCGGGCTCAAGCTTGTTCGCCGGCGCTTCAAGATCCTGAACGATCATCTGGCGGACAAGCCATTCATCCTGGGACCGCGGCGGTCCGTAGCGGACGCGCATGCGTTTCCGATGATCCGCTGGGCGTCGGCGAAGCTTCCCGAAGGTCTCGATGCCTATCCGAACGTCGTGGCCTTGCATGACCGCATCGCCGACGATGCGGCAGTTCAGAAGGTGCTCGCGGAGGAAGGCGCCTGAGGCGTTGTCGCCTCAGCGGCGCGTCGTGCCCGAGGTGAGCGCCTCGAAATCGGTTCTCCACGTTTCGATGCCCGCGGCCGTGGCCTGGTAGACCGCGCTGCCGACAGCTTCTCCGAGCGCAGTATGAAGGCCGGCAAAGGATGTGCGGTTCTCTCCGCGCGGCGCGGCGATCACGATGCAGTCCGTTCCCGTTCCCGTCACTTTGACGCCGGCGCGCTCCACCTTGGCTGCGATGATGGCGGCGGTTCGCGCCTGTGTCGCGATCGACAGCGTTTCGAGGAATGCGGCCTCCGATATAGGGTGGTTCACATGCACGAGCGTGTTGATCGTGCCCGGCAGGCGGACGGGCTCGGCGATGCGCATGCCCACGCGCTCGCCGTTGGAGAGGCCGACGGTCGTCAGGCACGTTGCGGTCTCGTCCTCTACAACCGATTGCGCGGTGTGATAGCGTGCGACATTGCGGGAGGTCAGCAGCGCGACGGCGTCTGCCAGCCCTTCGGCGGCGGCTTTCTCTCGGACGAGTGCTGCCGGGTCCGTGTTCACGCAGAGATCCGCATTGCGGACCTCCATCCACACGACTTGCCGGGCGATCCGACGGCCCGGATGCGTGAGAGACCAGCTCAGCATCTCGTGGGCCTCGCGGAACGACGCCACCAGAAACGGCGGACGGCAATCGATTGCGAAGGGAAGCATCGGGAGAACCGGGAACGGGCAGGGTGGTTGAAGGTGTACAACGGCTATTCTAGAGCGTCTTGCGATCCCATGGAATCGGATCGGAAGACGCTCTAGCTTTTCGCTGAGACCTGTGATTCACGCTTCGGACTGATAGGGTCCGAAGCGATCCTGGTCCAGGCGATACATTGACGAACGCCACCGACGCGAGATCCGAGATCCCGAGACGCCATGACCTCTCCCCTTTCTTTGCCCCGTCTGACGCTCGTGCTCGGCGGGGCCCGCTCCGGCAAGAGCCGGTATGCGGAGGATCTGATCAAAGCTACCGCGCCGCCATGGAGCTACATTGCGACGGCGGAGGCGCTGGATGAGGAGATGGGTGAGCGGATTGCGCTCCATCGTGACCGGCGCGACGCCCGGTGGCTCACGACCGACGCGCCGCGCGATCTTGCCCGTGCGATTGCCAAGGCCGACGCGGAGGGACGTCCCGTGCTGATCGACTGCCTGACGCTCTGGCTCAGCAATACGATGCTCGCCGATGCCGACGTCGCCCAGGCTTCTGCGGATCTGACCGGGGTGCTGTCGGAGGCGCGCGGTCCCATCGTCGCGGTGTCGAACGAGGTGGGTTTCGGCCTCGTGCCGGAAACTGCGCTCGGGCGGCGGTTCCGCGATGCGCAGGGTCGCCTCAATCAGCAGGTGGCGGCAGTCGCGGATCGCGTGGTGCTGGTTGCGGCCGGGCTTCCGCTCACGCTCAAGTGAGGCAGCTCGATGCGCCGAAGGCGACGACCGCGGCGAGGAGCGCCACCGTCGCAGCCTGAATGACGCACGCCAGCCGGTAGATCTGCAGTGCACGTCGAATGTCGGTGGTTGTCGCCTCGGAGCGGCCCGTACCCATCCAGTGGTCATCGACGGTTTCGCCGGCGTAGATGCGTGGGCCTGCAAGACGGAGGCCGAGAGCGCCCGCCATGGCGGCTTCCGGCCAGCCGGCGTTGGGGGAGCGATGGCGCGGCGCGTCCCGGCGCACGGCGGCGAGCGCGCCCTTCCCGCTGGCGCCGGGCAGGAGGCTTGCGGCGGCGGCGATCCAGAGCGCGGAGAGACGCGACGCCGGCAGGTTCACGAGATCGTCGAGGCGGGCCGCAGCCCAGCCGAATGCGAGATGGCGCTCGGATTTGTGGCCGATCATGCTGTCGGCCGTGTTGACGGTTTTATACAGCGCGATCCCGGGCAAGCCGCCTAGGACCAGCCAGAACACCGGCGCGACGATGCCATCCGAAAAATTCTCGGACAGGCTTTCGATGGCGGCGCGGCTAACGGCCGGGGCGTCGAGGACCGTCGTGTCGCGGCCCACGATCTGCGCAACGGCGTGGCGGGCTTCGTCCAGCGTGCCCGTCTCCAGCGTGTCGGCGACGGCGCGAACGTGCTCGTCCAGGCTGCGCTGGGCGATGAACGCGCTCGCGACGATGCCGAGAACGACGAGCGCGAGCCATTCGGGGAGGACGCGATCGGCGGCGAGGACGACGCCGAAGCTCACTGCGGCCGTGGCGGCGAGGCAGAGGGCGAGGGCCGCGATCCCGGCAAGCCGGCGGCCGGCGAAGGTGTGGCCCGGTCTGTTCCAGGCGCTGTCGCACCATGCTATCAGTCGGCCGATCCAACCGACCGGATGGCCGATGGCGCGAAACAGCCAGCGCGGATAGCCGCACATGGCTTCGACGGCGAGACCAGCAAGGGCAAGTGAGGCGTACATGGTTGCTATTCGCTATCGCGGAGGCCTTCGCCGTGGCGGGCGGTTCGAGGGTGTGGTGCTAGCATGAGGGCCGGCCAGCCGGAACCCGCGCCGCGCGCCGTCCTGCATGGCGGCGATCTGGATGCGGCACGTGCGCGCTTTCCCGGTGCGCCCGAGCCCTGGATCGATCTTTCGACCGGCATCAATCCCGAGCCTTATCCGCTTCCGGATCTCGCGCCCGAGGTGTGGTCGCGCTTGCCGCTCAGCTCGGAAGAGCGGCGGGTCCGGCACGCCGCCGCGCATCGCTATGGCGCGGCGTCGCCCGAGACGGTCGTCTCCGCGCCTGGGACACAGGCGATCATTCAAATTCTTCCGCGGATCGTGCCGCGCGCGCGGGTCGCCGTGCTGGGGCCGACCTACGGCGAGCACGTCGCGGCTTGGCGGCAGGCCGGGCACGACGTCGTCGAGGTGAGCGATTTCGATGCGGCACGCGCGGCCAATGTCGTCGTCGTCGTCAATCCGGACAATCCCACCGGGCGGATCGTGCCGGCAGATACGCTGCGCGGGATGGCGACGCGTCTCGATGCGGCGGACGGACTGCTCGTCGTCGACGAGGCGTTCGCGGACGTCGCACCCGCGCATACGAGCATCGTGCCGGATCTGCCGCCATCGACGGTCGTGCTGCGGTCGCTCGGCAAGATGTACGGCTTGGCGGGCGTGCGTCTCGGATTTGTGGTTGCGCAGGATACGCTGGCGCAGCGTGTTCGCGATGCGCTGGGCCCGTGGGCGGTTTCGGGACCGGCTCTCGCCATCGGCGCCGAAGCGCTCGCGGACGATGCGTGGCTCCGTGCGGCGCTCGCGTCGCTCGACCGTGCGGCGCGGCGGCTCGACGATTGTCTTGCCGCGAGCGGATGCACGGTGCTGGGCGGCACGTTGCTGTTTCGTCTCGTGGCCCATCCCGATGCGGCGCGCGTTGCCGACGCGCTGGGACGTGAGGGCATTCTCGTGCGGAAGTTTTCGTACGCGCCCGAGTGGCTGCGCTTCGGTTTGCCGGGTCCGGAAGTGGCGTGGGCACGGCTCGAACGGGCGCTCGGCGCCCTGCGCGGCGCAGAACGCGCTGTGTCGTCGTCCTAACTTGCCAGAGAGAGGGCGATGACGGCGAACAGAAGCAGCAGCGTTTCGGTGACTTCGACGCTCGCGCCGAGGCAATCGCCCGTGATGCCGCCGAGGCGCGCTTTCCAATAGGCGGCGACGAGCGGCACGACGAGCAGCGCGCCGAGAAGGGCGGGGGCGATCCAGGCGCTTGCGGCTGCGAGGACCATGCCCTGAGCGGCAACGACAGGTTTGCTGATCCGCCAGGAGAAGCGTTCCCCCGATCCTTTCGCGAGCGGCGGTACGGCAAGGCTCCACACTTGCGTGCCCCATCGGGCCCAGGCGGGGATCAGCAGCAGCGCGGCGAGGGCCGCGACATTCGAAGCCGGGATTTCCGCGAGCAGGACGAGCTTCGCGACGATCTGCAGCGTCATGGCAATCGCGCCGAACGCGCCGACGTGCGGATCGCGCAGCACCTCGAGGAAACGGTCCGGATTGCGATGGGTGGCGCCCAAGCCGTCGGCGACATCGCCGAGGCCGTCGAGATGCAAAGCGCCGGTGATGCCGATCCAGGCGATCAGCCCGACGAGCGCGCCGACCCATGGCGAGACGAGGCCGCCCGCCCACACGCCGAAGGCGACGAACGCTCCGACGATCAGACCGACGACAGGAAACCATACCGCCGAGCGCGAAAGGTCGTCGGGATCGAATTCGGATAGTGCGGGCGTCGGCAGGCGCGTCAGAAACTGGAGGGCGTGGACGAAGGTGCGGAGGCTCATGGCTGCGCGACCTCGACGATTTCGCCCCAGATCTTCCCTTCCACCCCGCGCGCGATTTCAAGCGTGACGCGCGTGGCATAATCGATGCGGAAGGCCCACGTCGAAGCGAAGGGCAGCCCGCATGCGAGGGAAAGGGCGGCGCGGATCGGGCCGCCATGCGCGACGACGAGGGCGCCGTCGGACGCCTCGGTATCGAGCAGGCGGTCGAGCGCGCGGGCGATGCGGACTTCGAGCGCGCGCCAGCTTTCTCCGCCGGGCGCGGCCGGTGTGTCGGCGTCGCGATAGAATGCGTCGAGATGCGCGGCGATGGCGGCATCCCGGCGTAGCGCTTCGACGGGCTGTCCGTCCCAGTCGCCGAAATCGAGCTCGCACCAGTCGCTGTCGATCCTGAGCGGCAGACCGCGCTCGTGCGCAAGCCGCTCGGCGAAGGTTTGCGTGCGGCGAAGGGACGAAGACACGATGGCGGACCATGTGCGTCCGTCGGTTTGCCGGACGAGATCGGCGGACGAGGCTTCCGTCGCGGCGGCATCCGTGCGGCCCATCAGGACGCCGGGCCGATCCGTTTTGCCGTGACGGACGAGATCGACACGCATCAGAGCGAACCCGAGACGTGCGCTTCCGCGAAGGTCGCCATCTCGCTGTGCAGCGCGCAGGCGAGGCGCACGACGGAGAGCGCAACGGCCGCGCCCGATCCTTCGCCCAGGCGCATCTTGAGATCGAGCAGCGGCTCGGCGTCGAGCGCTTCGAGGATCAGGCGATGCCCCTGCTCGGAGGAGCGGTGCGAATAGAGAAGCCAGTCCGCGCACGTGGGGTTGAGACGCGTTGCCGCGAGCGCTGCCGCGGAGACGATGAAGCCGTCGACGAGGACGGGAAGGCGGCGTTGAGCTGCGGCGACGACGGCGCCAGCGAGCGCCGCGATTTCGAGACCGCCGACCTTCGTCAGCGCATCTACGGCCGAAACGTCCGGCGCTTTGAGGCCGTGCAGATCGAGGGCCGCTTCGATCACATTCGCCTTGTGGCGGATGCCTTCGCCGTCGAGACCTGTGCCGGCGCCGACGAGAGCGGCGGGCGCTGTTCCGAGCAATGCGGCCGCGATGGCTGCAGCGGACGTGGTGTTTCCGATGCCCATCTCTCCGAAGATCACGAGATCGGCGCCACGATCCGCTGCGCGCTCGACGGCGCGGCGGCCGGCGTCGAGCGCGAACGCGAACTCCTCGCCCGTCATGGCGGGAGACGCGGAGAAGTCGCGCGTTCCGTGGCAGGGCTTGTCGGTCACGACGCCTGCGATTTCCGATGTCGCAAGCGTGCCCGCGTCGACGACTTCCAACCGGGCGTCGAGTTTGCGGGCGAGGACGGAAATGGCCGCGCCCCCGCTCGCGAAGTTGCGCAGCATCTCGACGGTGACCGCGGAGGGAAACGCGGAGATGCCTTGGGCCGTGACGCCGTGGTCGCCCGCGAACAGCACGATCTGGACGGTATCGGCGCGCGGGCGCTCCGTTCCCTGAAGGGCTGCGAGCCGGATCGCGATCCGCTCGAGCGCGCCGAGGGAGCCGGGCGGCTTGGTCAGGATGTTCTGGCGGGCCTCGGCCGCGTTTCGGTGCGTATCCGAGGGGCGTGGGCAGGCCGTGCCGAGCCATGCGGTATCGGTCATTCCGTGTCTCGGCTGGGAGGGGGCTGTTTCATCGGCGATGTTTAGCCCTTGATGCCCGGCGTTGACAATCGTGCTCCGGGCTCACGGTTGACAGAAGCGTGCCTTTGCCTTCCGGAGGAGGGTCCGCATGCCGGGGCCCGAGGGGACATGCCGTCGTTCGTGAATGGAGATCAGCGGTCGGCGTTTCAGGAAACCAGCTTTCTCGCGCGGGCTTCCGTCATCAGCTCCGCCAGCACGCCCACGGCGAGCGTGGCCTTGCTTTTTGCGCCGGGGATGGAGCCGATGGGCGCGCGGATGCGGTCGAGGTCCGCGCCCGTCACGCCGCGCGCGACGAGCGCCGTGCGGCGCTCGCGATGGATGGCGTGATTGCCGAGCGCGCCCACGTAGAAGCAATCGGTGGCGAGGACATCGGCCAAGAGATCGAGCTCCCGCTCGTGTTCGTGGAAGACGAGAATGACGGCTGTCGCCGCATCCGCGCCTGCAATCGCTGCGGCGAGCGAGGGCTCGTCGATCAGGGCGCGTCGTCCCGTGAGGCCGAGGCTCGCGCGGGTGGCGGGATCTGTCGAATGGATCTTGAGGCCGATCCCGAGTGCGTCCGCCAGGGTGGCGATGGCGACGAGACCGGGGCCGCTTCCGAGCAACAGCAACTGAACGGGTGGCGTGTAGGCGCGCTCGAACACATCGCCGATGCGGCGTGATGCGGGCGCGTCCTTGCTCGCGATCGCGCTTCGATGCGCCGCGATGTCGGTTTCCAGCACGAACGAGCGGCGATGCGCGCGGTGGTCCGCCATGGCGGCGAGCTGGTCGGTCGTGATCGTCTGGTCGAAGTAGAGGTCGAGGCCGCTGCCGCAGGGCAGGCGGATGTCGAGATAAGGAGAGCCTTTGCCGTAGCGGACCAAACGGTTCCGGCCGGCCGCGATGACGGCTCTCGCTTCGAGCACCACCGAATCTTCCAGGCAGCCGCCCGAGAGGTATCCGACATAGCGCCCATCCTCGGCGACAGCCATTTGCGCTCCGGGCTCGCGGGGGGCGCCGCCCTCGACGCCGACCAGCGTCACGAGCGCCACACGATGGCCCGCGGCGCGCCATCGCTGCATCGGAGTGAGGACGTCCTCATCCGAAAGAAGGCCCGCAGGTGCCAACTGGTTCAACGCATCGATCTTCATCGGTCTACTGCTCGGCAAGAAAGGCGCTGCGCCCGACCCGCGACATCGAGCACTTGAGGCGCTCCTTGTCCCGCCTGATGCTCTCGACCGTGCCGAGGACGAACTCGATGTGTCTTGCGGCGGCCGTCTCCGCTTCGTCCGGGCGGCCGGAGATCACGGCGTTCCCGATCTCGAGATGCTGGGCGAGCAGCTTCTCGCGGACGCCTGCGATCCGATAGAGATTGTCGCGGTTGAAAAACACGTTGTCGCGCAAAAGCTCGCTCAAGCCGCGCATGACATGAAGCACGATAAAGTTGTGGCTCGCCTCGTAGATGAGGAGATGCAGGTTGGCGTCCGCCTCGGCTTCGCGCGCCGGGTCGGTCATCTTGTGCGCCTTCTTCATCTCGGCGAGGCAGGTTCTGATCGCCGCGCGGTCGACGGCGGTGGCGCGCTCGGCCGCATAGCGTGCAGCTTGGGCTTCCACCCATTTGCGGAATTCCAGATAGTCGGCGGCCGCGTTGTGGTGCTCGCGATAAAGGTTGGCGAGCGGCGTCATCATCGGGGTCAGGAATTCGGCGACGGACGTTCCGCTGCGGCTCGCGGTGAGGAGGCCGCGCTTGACGAGCTTGTCGATGGCGTCGCGGAGCGAAGGGCGCGAGACGTCGAGCCGCTGGGCGAGATCACGCTCGGACGCAAGCTTCTCGCCGGGACGCAACGCCCCTTCGAGGATGAGCTTCTCGATGCGGCCGGCGATCGCGTCGGCGACCTTTTGTGTCCGGATAGCTTCCATGCCTGTCCCTCCGTGGAGGCCCGGATCCATGATGCGGCGCGAAAACGTGCGGCCACGGCGATCCATATCACGTTTTGACCGCGGCCGATGCCTGGTATATTTATTTTACCAATCGGCCGAAAGACCAAGTCTATCGTTGTGGGGGGAGCATGTGGTCACAGGTTTATGACCCACTCGGTAGCATGGTCCTTTCCACCGCCGTCGCGGCTCTTCCCATCGTGGTGCTGCTCGGGGCCATCGGCGTTTTCAACATTCGCGCGCATGTCGCAGCGGTGCTGGGTCTCGTCGCGGCGCTTGCGGTCGCAATTTTCGCGTATGGGATGCCGGTTCATATGGCCGGTCTCGCCGCCGGCTATGGCGCGGCCTTCGGCTTGCTGCCCATCGGCTGGATCATTCTCAACGTCATCTTTCTCTACCAGCTCACGAGCGAGAAAGGCGAGTTCGCCGTGCTCCAGCGCTCGATCAGCGCGATCAGCGACGACAGGCGGCTGCAGCTTCTCTTCATCGCATTCTGTCTCGGCGCGTTTTTCGAGGGTGCCGCCGGGTTCGGCACGCCGGTCGCGGTGACTGCCGCCATGCTGATCGGGCTCGGCTTTACGCCGCTCGCGGCCTCGGGGCTGTCGCTGATCGCGAACACCGCGCCCGTCGCGTTCGGCGCGCTCGGCACGCCGATCATCGCGCTTTCGGCGGTGACGGGGCTCGATCTCTACGAGCTGTCCGGCATGGTTGGGCGGCAGCTTCCGTTCTTCTCCGTCCTCGTGCCGTTCTGGCTGGTGTGGGCGTTCGTCGGCTTCCGCAAGATGATGGACGTGTGGCCGGCGATCCTGGTTGCCGGCGTCTCCTTCGCGATCCCGCAGTATCTGGTTTCCAACTTCCACGGGCCGTGGCTCGTCGACATCGTGGCGGCGATCGTGTCGATGGCCTCGCTCGCGTTGTTTCTGCGCATCTGGTCGCCGGCCGTGCCGATGACGGCGATGCCGGTGTCGGCCGAAAGCGGCGATCCCGCGGCCCCGGCGCCGGTCCAGCAGACGGATGCGCCGGCTGCCGTGCGGCGCGCGTGGACGCCGTGGCTCGTTCTGTCGCTGTTCGTGTTCCTGTGGGGCGTGCCGCAAATTCGGGCCGCGCTGGACGGGGTGTGGGTGGCGAAGGTTCCGGTCGTCGGTCTGCACGAGCAGGTGGAGAAGGTTCCGCCCGTCGTCGCGGCTGCGCACACGGAAGCGGCCGTCTACACGCTCAATCTTCTTTCCGCGACGGGAAGCGGTATTCTGCTTGCGGCCATCGTGTCGGGCGTCTTCCTCGGATATAGCGCTGGCGGCTTGCTGCGCATGTATCTCCGCACGATCTATCTCGTGCGCTATTCCCTCCTCACCATCTCCTGTATGCTCGCGATCGGGTTCGTGACCCGCTACGCCGGAACGGATGCCACTCTCGGCCTCGCTTTGGCCAACACAGGCTGGCTCTATCCGCTCTTCGGCACGCTCATTGGCTGGCTCGGCGTCGCGCTGACCGGATCCGATACCGCATCCAACGTCCTGTTCGGCGGCCTGCAGAAAGTGACGGCGGAACAGCTCGATTTAAGCCCGGTGCTCATGGCTTCGGCCAACAGCTCGGGCGGTGTGATGGGCAAGATGATCGATGCGCAATCCATCGTCGTCGCCTCCACGGCCACGAGGTGGTACGGGCACGAAGGTTCTATCCTCCGCTTCGTGTTCTTCCACTCGGTCGCGCTTGCGGTCCTCGTCGGTCTCTTTGTCATGGGACAAGCCTATGTGTGGCCCATGACGCTTCTCGTCCCGTGACCATCGGCGCCGGAAGAGCCGACACGTTTGGACGATCGTACGACGTTGCAGTTGGCGGTTCGTTTGCCGCCGTAAAAACCGGGAGAACGTATCATGGCAACCTTCACCGTGAACGGCGGAAGCCGTTCCTTCGACGGAGATCCGGGCACGCCGCTGCTCTGGTATCTGCGTGACGAAGCGGGCCTCACCGGCACCAAGTACGGATGCGGACAGGGGCTCTGCGGAGCGTGCACCATTCACCTCGACGGGGTGGCGGTGCGCTCGTGCGTCACGACCGTCGAGATGGCGGACGGCAAGGCCGTCACCACAATCGAAGGCCTGCATCCGGAGGGCGATCACCCCGTGCAGAAGGCATGGCGCGAGCTCAGCGTGCCGCAATGCGGGTTCTGCCAGGCGGGGCAGATCATGCAGGCGGTCTCTCTTCTGTCGGCGAACCAGGCGCCGTCCGACGACGAGATCACCCAGGAAATGAGCGGAAACCTCTGCCGCTGCGGATGCTACCAGCGCATCCACGCGGCTGTGCGCCTTGCGGCGGGGGGAGTGTAAGCCATGTTGCATTATCTCAAGAAGGAAGCCGAGAAGGCGGAGCGCAAGGCCGCTCCCGCATTCATCGAAAACGTCAGCCGTCGCGGTTTCGTGGGCGGTGCGCTCGCCGCATCGGGCCTCGTGCTCGCCGTGCGTATCCCCGGCGCCTCGGCGCGCGAGAAGCTTACGCCCTATCCCACGGGCGGCGCGGACATGCCGCACGGCTACGGCAGCGCCAGCGATCCGAACGTGTTCGTTTCGATCAAGCCGGACGGGTCCGTCACCATCCTCGCGCACCGCGCTGAAATGGGAACGGGCGTGCGCACCAGCTTGCCCATGGTCGTCGCGGACGAGATGGAGGCGGACTGGTCGCGCGTGAGCATCACGCAAGCCGTCGGCGACGAGCCGCTCTACGGAAACCAGGACACCGACGGCTCGCGCTCCATGCGCCACTACATTCAGCCGATGCGCGAGTGCGGCGCGGCGATGCGCCAGATGCTGGAGCAGGCGGCGGCTGCGAAGTGGGGCATCGACGTTTCGCGCGTGCGCGCCAAGGCGCACAAGGTCGTGCAACTCGACGATGCAGGAAACGAGACGGGCGAGACGCTCGGCTTTGGCGATCTCGCCGAAGCCGCCATGGCGCTGCCGGTGCCCGCGCGCGAGACGCTGCTCTTCAAGACGCCCGACGAATTCACCTACATGCGCAAGGGCGAGACGAAGATCACGGACCTGCACGACATCACGACCGGCAAGGCGATCTACGGCGCGGACATCCGCCTTCCGGGAATGAAGTACGCGGTCATGATCCGTCCGGCGGTTCTCGGCGAGAAGCTCAAGTCGTTCGACGGAGCGGCGGCGCTCAAGGTGCCGGGCGTGGAGGCCGTGCACGAGATCGAGGGTTTCCATGAGGCTCCGCGCAAGTTCGCGCCGCTCGGTGGTGTGGCCGTCGTCGCGAACTCGACCTTTGCGGCGCTGCAAGGCCGCGAGGCGCTGAGCGTCGAATGGGAGCCGAGCGCCGATCACGCCGGCTACAACACGGACGCCTTCTTCGAGGAGATGTCCGAGACCTCGAAGAAGCCCGGCAAGGTGATCCGCGATCAGGGTGACGTGGATACCGCGTTCGCGAACGCGAAGGCGGTGTTCTCGGAGGAGTATCGCTGCCAGCACCTCAATCAGGCCGCCATGGAGCCGCTTGTTGCAGTGGCGCGCGTCGCGGACGGAAAGTGTGAGGTGTGGGCGCCGGTGCAGAGCCCGTACGGCGCGCGCGAGGATCTTGCGAAGGCGCTCGATCTTCCGATCGAGGATGTCACGGTTCACATGACGCTGCTCGGTGGCGGTTTCGGCCGCAAATCCAAGTGGGACTTCATGGTCGAAGCGGCGCTCATCTCGCGGAAGATCGGCGGCGCGCCGGTGCTCTTGCAATGGACGCGCGAAGACGACATGCACCACTCGTTCTACCACACGGTCTCGGTGGAGCGGATCGAGATGGCCTTCGACGACGCGGGCAAGGTGATGGGTTTTCGCCATCGCTCGGTTGCGCCGTCGATCGTCTCCACGTTCGCGCCTGACAGCGGCTATCAGTTCAACATCGAATACGGCATGGGCTTCGTGAACACGCCGTACGAGATTGCGAACGTCCGCTGCGAGAATGGACAGGCGTTCGCCCACACGCGCATCGGCTGGCTGCGCTCCGTGTCCAACATTCCGCGTGCGTTCGCGGTGCAGTCGGCCGTTGCCGAGGCGGCACACCAGCTCGGACGCGACCACAAGGAGTTCCTGCTGGAGCTGATCGGTTCCGACCGCATCCTCGACGTGAAGGCGCTCGGCTATCCGGAGGATTTCTGGCACTACGGCGATCCTTACGAGTCGTTCCCGGTCGATACCGCGCGCCTGAAGCACGTGATCAACCTGGCGACCGAGAAGGCCGGCTGGGGCAAGGAGCTGCCGAAGGGGCAGGGACTCGGCCTCGCGGCGCACCTGTCGTGGCACAACTACGTCGCGACGGTCGTGCACGTGGACGTGAAGGAGGACGGCACCATCACGGTGCCGCATGCCGTCACGGCGATGGATTGCGGGTTCTACGTCAATCCGGAGCGCATCCGCTCGCAGGTCGAGGGTGCTGCCGTCATGGGCATGTCGCACGGGCTCTACAGCGGCATCACCTTCAAGAACGGCGCGGTCGAGCAATCGAACTTCTACGATTACGAGATCGCGCGGATGTCGAACTTCCCGAAGGTGGTCGACGTGCTGCTGGTTGATCCGCAACCCGGCCGCAACGCCGCCGGTGTGGGCGAGCCGGGGCTGCCACCGTTCGCGCCTGCGCTTGCCAATGCGGTGTTCTCCGCGACGGGCAAGCGTCTCAGGACGATGCCGATGGGCGAGAAGGTCGCGTAACCCGCGCGTCGCCGCGGCCATCATCTTTGCGCCCGGGAATGGTTCGCCGTTCCCGGGCGCTTTTATGTTTTCTTGAGGTCGTCCGGTGTGTCGATGTCGGTGAAAACGGAGACGTCTGCGATGGGGACCAGCAGGGCCTCCGGCCAATGGCGCTGGAGAAGGGCCTTGCCGCCTTCGGGGCCGTCGAGGCTTGCGAGATCGTCGAAGCAGCGCCGCGGCCAGAGGACGGGGTTGCGCTGTCGGCCGTCCTCGGTCGTCGGCACGACGACGCGTGTGCTCTCGGCGTCCGCATAACGGCCGGCGAGGGCCTCGAGGAGTGCCGCGGTCAGAAAGGGCATGTCACCGGGCACGATAAAGGCCGCGGGGGTGTCCGGCCGCAACGCGCGGACGCCCCGGGCAATCGAGCGTCCCATTCCGGCGGACCAATCCTCGTTGTGGACGAAGCGAACCGACAGGCCGTCGAGAGCCGCTTCGACGGCGTCCCGGTCGTGGCCCGTCACGACGACGACATCGCCGACGCCGCTCTCCGAGACAATGCCCGCGACGTGCCGGATCAGCGGCTGGCCCTCGAAATCGGCGACGAGCTTGTTCTCGTCGCCGAAGCGGCTCGATGATCCGGCTGCAAGCAGAACGGCGCCGATGCTGTCCATTCACCCGCCCCAAGATATACGCGGCTGCAGTTTCAACCGCGTGCGTCGCGCCGTGCCTGGGCAGCCTTCGTCCGCTGGGAGACGCTGCCGATCTGATCCGGCGGGACCTTGGTGCGGCGGCGCGGATTGTTGATCGGGTTCATGCCTTCATCGGCCGTTTTGTCGGACGAAGGATGATGGACGAAGTTGTTGGCCCGCTTGAGGGCGAGCGCGCGATGAGCGGCATCGATGTTCGTCTCACGCGCTTCGAGCCTGTGCAGGCGATCGAGCTCCTTGTTCACGCGCTTGATCGCTGCTGCGAAGATCTGCTTGCGCCGTTGCGGCTGGTCGGCCGTTCCAGGAAAGCTTTTGCCACGCGCTTCGGCCTTGCCGCGCTTCTCGCGGCGCTTCTGGCGGGCGAGCGTACGCTCCTTGTCGCGAAGATCGCGCAAGCGCACGCGCGCTGCGTGCAGGCCCTTGCCGTCGAGATCGTAGATGGCCGGATGATGCGTGGCCAGCACCGCTTGAAACTCCTCGTGGTTCAAAACGCTCCGTTCGGATTTCAGCGATGCGGACATGGGGGGCTCCTTATTTTTTGCAGGACGACGCTATCGCCGTCGCCGCCGAGGCGCAAACCTTGCGACTTTACATATCTGTAATGTCGGCGCCGGAGGTGTTAACCGAGATGGCTGCCCCCGCGTTCCCTGCGCCAGGACAGCGTACATTGACGGCGCTCTTGGTCCAATTAGGTTCGTCCTCATGGATACGTTCGAACTCTTCCAGCGCCTTTCGGTGGCACTCGCGATCGGGCTCGTCATTGGGCTCGAACGGGGCTGGCGGGCGCGGGAGGAACGCGAGGGAGAGCGGGCTGCCGGGCTCAGGACGCATGCGCTCTCGGGCGTGCTCGGCGGCGTATGGGGCGCCCTTGCGCTCCGGAGCGGAGAGGGCGGCCTGATCGCGCTTGCGATCGCGTTCGCCACGTTCAGCGGCATCGTCGCGTTCTACCGCTATCGCGAGATCCAGGACGAAGGCACCTTCGGCGCAACGACGGTGGTGGCCGCGATGCTCGCGTTCGCGCTCGGTGCCTTCGCCGTGCTTGGCGACATGCAGGTGGCGGCGGCGGCCGGCGTGATCGTCGCCGCGCTCCTCGCGCTCAAAAGCTTCCTGCATGCGTGGGTCGAGCGGCTGTCCTGGGTGGAGCTGCGCTCGGCGCTGGTGCTCATGGCGATGACGTTCGTCCTGCTGCCGTTGCTGCCGAACCGGACCGTCGATCCCTGGGACGCCATCAATCCCTTCGCGCTGTGGCTGATGACGATCCTGATCGCGCTCCTGTCGTTCGTGGGCTATGCGGCGATCAAGATCGTGGGAGCGCGGCGCGGCGTGCTGCTCACGGGGCTGGCCGGCGGGTTCGTGTCGTCCACGGCGGTAACACTCAACATGTCCCGCCTCGCGCGGGAGAACCCGGGCCAGCGCGACCGCCTCGTCGCGGGGGCGCTGTTGGCTTCGGCCACCATGATGGGGCGCGTTCTGATCGTCGCCGGCATCGTCAACGCGGCCTTGCTCCCCAACCTCGCCTTGCCGGTCGGGCTGGCGGGCGTGGTGCTGGTCGGCATGGCTCTTTTCATGATCCGTGCGTCGGAGGCGAACGCGGAGGACAGCGGCGGGATCGAGGTGAAGAACCCGTTCGAGATCGGCACCGTGCTCCAGTTCGGAGGGCTCCTGACCGTCATCGCCGTGCTCGCCAATGTCGCGACGGCCTATGCGGGCGATCTCGGCGCCTATGCGCTTGCGGCCGTGTCGGGCATTGCGGACGTGGACGCCATCACCCTTTCCATGGCGAGGCTCGGTCTCGGGCAGATCGGATTGGACGTCGCGGCGCGTGCGATCGCCATTGCGGTTGCCGTGAACACGGCGGCGAAAGCGGCGGTGGGCTGGATCGCCGGAGGACGCGAGGTCGGCTTACGGCTTGCGGTTGCGGGTGCGCTCGCCGTGCTGGCGGGGCTGCTCGGATTTCTGGCCGGCGGCGCGCTCCACCTAGCTTCTGTCTGAGCGCTTGTCCGTGCGTGCGGCGCTTCAGCGTTGCACGAAGGCTTTTTCGATCACGAAGTCGGCCGGGGTGCCGCTGCTGCCTTCTTCGAACCCGCGTGCGCCGAGCAAAGTGGAGACGTCGGCGATCAGCCCCGGGTTGCCGCAGATCATGACGCGATCAGTTTCGAGGTCGAGGGGGGTAAGCCCGAGATCGGTGAAGAGCTTCCCGTCGGCGACGAGATCCGACACGCGGCCCTCGTTGCGGAAGCTCTCGCGGGTGACGGTCGGATAGTAGTGAAGCTTGCCCTCGGCGAGCTCGCCCAAAAGCTCGTGGTCTTGGATGGCGCCGACGACGCCATTGGCAAATGCCAACTCGTCGATCGTGCGGCAGCCGACCGCCATCACGATGGTCTCGTAGCGTTCGTAGGTTTCCGGGTCGCGCAGAAGGCTGGAGAATGGTGCAAAGCCGGTTCCGGTCGCCAGAAGCACGAGGCGGCGCCCGGGGCGAAGGTATCCGTTGACCAGCGTGCCCGTGGGCTTCGGGCCGACGAGGAGCTCGTCTCCCGGGCGGATGTGCTGAAGCCGCGAGGTCAAGGGGCCGTCGGGCACCTTGATCGAGAAGAACTCGAGATTGTCGTCGTAGATCGCGCTCGCCATGCTGTAGGCGCGCAGGAGAGGGCGACCGTCGACCTCGAGGCCGATCATGGTGAACTGGCCGCTTTCGAAACGGAAGGCCGGCGAGCGGGTCGTCCGGAAGCTGAAAAGCGTATCGGTGTGGTGGGTGACGTCGAGAACCGTCTCGACGAGGAGATTGCCGATCTTCTTGCGCGGAGCCGTGCTGGGCTGATCGAGAACGGACATGCTGGCTCCCTTGCGTCTTCTGCGTCTTTGCGGGCTTTACATGCATGGATTGGTGCCGGGGGCAAGGGGATACCCGGGACCGGCGTGTTTCGCTTGACGGGGATCAAAAGATTTAAGGGCGACGACAATAAGCCGCGCGGATTTTGATCCGCGCGGGATTTGTCGATTTAGAACGAGTCCAGCCTCAAGCCGCGTCGGCCATGCGATGCAAAGTCGGCATGTCCACGATTTCGAGACCGCGCGGCGTCTCGCGCACGGCACCCTGAACTTTGAGGTTCAAAAGCGCGGCGCTCAGGTTCTCGATGCTCATGTCGAGCCTCTCGGCGACATAGCCCGCGGTGAGATCGTCGGAAATCACATTTCCATTTCGGCCTTCGCTCGCATTTAGACCCGAAAGCGCAAGCAGCAGGTTCGCGACGCGCGCCGTCGGCGTAATGGACGCATGGCGCACCGTCTGCTCGCGCAGATAGTCGAATTCCCGTTCGACAGCGGCCGTCATGCGGAAGGACAGCCGGTCGTCATGGTCGAGCGCATGCTTGAGCTCGTCCTCGGACACGACGCTCACGACGGTGTCCACCATCGCCTGCGCCGTGGTCGAGTGAATGTCGAGGTGTCCGAGACCGATGATGTCGCCCGGAAAGGCGAACTCGATCACTTCGTGGCGGCCGTCCGCCCAAAGCACATAATGACAGATGGCGCCACGCTCCACGCGATACAGGGTTCTCTCGTCTCCCGCCTGGAACAGCATTGCGCCCGTTGCCACACTTTGGAGAACGTTGCCGGAATGCAGCGCGCCAGGATTGAGCTTCTCAAACCCGCCCCGCACCCCCGTGAACTCTTCCGACCGGCACATGGTCGCCATCGCACGCTACTCCTTACTCAACCGGCATGTAAAAACCGGCCCTGCCTTATTCAAGTCATATTCGGCTTCATCGCTCGCCGGTAAACCTATCGATTGAAACGTAAAACTTCGTTCACGTCCGTCTGTTCCCGCCGTAACAATTCATTTACGTTTGCTGCGACGTTTTCGATCACTCCCCCAATTTGCGCTCTTTTCTATTGGCTGCCACGTCTCTTTTTGCGGGGCTCAGGGCGTGGTGTGTCGGCCGGGTGTCGGGCTTTTCTGTGATAAATTATTGATATGTAACTAAAAACTCTCCCGTGACGGCCACTCTCTTCACGAGGACGGGCGGGGTCTGGACCGGTGGCGCCTTCGGGGGAAAGTGAATACGGAGGCGCGCGGCCGGGAGGGCCGAAAAGATCGGGTAGGTTCACGGGGCCGGCCGACGCCTGCTTCCCCGGCGGGGATTGCCCGCGTCGCCGCCTATACTCCTATACTAAAGTCTCTACCGAAACCTCGACCCGCCGCCGGCCTCCGGCGTTCTTGCCGGCCTAATGCTCACTGAGCTGATTTTCCTGGCACTCAAATCCGTAGGCTGATCCGCGCTGCCGGCTTCATGTTCCCTCTGCAATTCCGACCGATTTTCCGTCGTCGGGGCTCTCGCGCGTCTGGAAGATTGCATTTGGACGCGACTAAAACGCCGGAAATGACGGCTGAGTGCATATTTTTTAAGTATCCGACCGTACGTTTTTGTGGGTTACGGGAGAAATTCGTCAGAATCATACGTCGGCATTGTTTCTGAACTATGTGCATTCAAACGCAAAGCGGCTCGTGGCCGCAAATAGAAGCGCTCATGGCGCGTGTTCGGGGACAGATTGTCCCCGGGCTGATCGTTGCGTTGGTGGCGCTTGCGGCCTTCAACTTTGCGGTTTTGATCTCAGCCGACGTCCACCCTTCCGTCTTCGCCATTTCCTTGGTCTGCCTGCTTACCGTTTTCGTCGCGGCGGTTTCGGTCGTGTTTCTCAACAAAGAGATCTCGCGCGCCGACCACTTCGAGCGCGAGGCGGAATCGTATCGCCATATGCTCGACGAGCATTTTTTCGTGTCGAAGATCGACGTGTCGGGCCGCTTTTGCGAAGCCAACCAGAACCTGCTGAACCGCACCGGCTATTCGAGCGACGAGTTCGCGCGCCGGGTGGTCGACGGAGCCGGATCGGGCCTTTGCAATGCCGAGCACCTTTCGGAAATGTGGGAGACCGTACGGCTCGGCAAGACGTGGTCGGGCGAATACTACGATCAGGGCAAGGACGGACTGCCGCTTTGGGTCAGGGCGATTTTCGTGCCCTGGCGCAACGCGCGCGGCGAACTCGAATGCGTCAGCACGATCGGTGTCGACGTGACGGAGCAGCGGAGCGCCGAGCAGGAGCTCAAGCGGGCGCATGCGCGTCTCGAAGCTTTCATCAAGCACGTTCCGGCGGCGGTGGCGATGTTCGACACCGACATGCGCTACGTCGCCCACACGGATCACTGGTTGCACGACTACGGCCTCAAGGAGAAATCGCTTGTTGGCCGCAGTCATTACGAGGTGTTTCCGGAGATCCCCCAGTGCTGGAAAGACAAGCATCGCAGAATTCTCGCGGGCGCGACGGAAAGCTGCGAGGAGGAGCGCTTCCAAAGGGCGGACGGATCGGAAAACATCCTGCGCTGGGAAGTGCGTCCGTGGTACCTGCCCGACCGGAGCGTGGGCGGCCTGATCATGCTCACCGAGGAGATCACCGAGCGCAAGAAGATGCAGGACGATCTGTGGAAGCTCGTGAAGCTCGATAGCTTGACCGGCCTTCCGAACCGCCTCCTGTTCGGCGAAACGTTGCGCGACGCGATCGCAAGCGCGGATGCGAAGGGCGATCTCCTGGCCGTTACGCTGATCGATCTCGACAATTTCAAGGAGATCAACGATACGCTGGGGCACGACGCCGGCGACGAGCTGCTGAAGATCATCGCGCGCCGTCTCGAACATATGCTTGGTGGCACGGCCAACATCGCCAGGCTCGGTGGAGACGAGTTTGCCGTCCTGATCGGCGGGCATCGCTGCGTCGAGGAAATCGAGGCGACGCTCGCGCGGCTCAAGCGGGCGCTTGCCGAGCCGGTAAAAATTGCGGGCGCGCTCCGGTTCTGCTCCACCAGCTTCGGGTTCACGGTCTACCCGCGCGATGCCACCGCGCCGGGCGACCTGCTCAAGAATGCGGATCTCGCTCTTTATCGCGCGAAGAGCGTCGGGTGCGGCCATATCGGCGAGTTCACGCCCGATCTTCGCGCCGCGATCAATCGCCGGGTCGAGATGCAGGAAGACGCGCTCGAGGCCCTGCAGCGCGGCGAGTTCGTGCTCTTCTTCCAGCCGATCATGCCGGCGGATCCGTCCGAGCCGCCTTCGTTCGAAGCGCTGCTGCGCTGGCAGCATCCGGTTCACGGCCTGTTGGCGCCGGGCCTCTTCGAGGAGGTGCTGGACGAGCCGCGCGTGGCCGCTGCCATCGGCGTGCGCGTCATCGACCTCGCGCTCGAGCAGGTTGCGGCGTGGCAGGCGGAGAGGCTCGAATTCGGTCGGGTGGCCGTTAACGTGACGTCTGCGGACTTTGCCTCCCGGTGCTTCGCGTCACACCTCAAGAGCCGGCTCGACCACTACAACGTCGCGCCCGAGCGGATCTGTATCGAAGTGACGGAGCACGTGTTCCTCGGCAGCGGAACGCAGCATGTGAGCGATGCGCTCCAGCGGCTGGCGGAGCTCGGCGTCGAGATCGCGCTCGACGACTTCGGCACCGGCTATGCCTCGCTGTCGCACATCAAGGCGTATCCGATCGACCGGCTGAAGATCGACCGTTCGTTCGTGACCGACATGGAAGAGAACAAGGACAGCCTGTCGATCGTGCAGGCCATCGTCCAGCTCGCCCGCAGCCTGGGGCTTTCGACTACGGCCGAGGGCGTCGAGAAGGAGGAGCAGGCCGTGCTTCTCAGAAGCATGGGATGCGCGAGCCTGCAGGGCTATCTCTTCTCACGGCCGAAGCCGGCCGCCGAGCTCGGTCGGTTCCTGAAAAAGGACGTCGTGAAAAAGGACGTCGTGCAGGAGAGCGGCGAAGCCCTGCTCAGCCTCGCCATTCGAGCGTGATCGTTTCGGGCGAAACGAGATCCCGGTCCAACTCTTCGGCGGGACCGATGATTCACGCTTCGGGCTGATAGGGCCCGAAGCGATCATGGTCAGCGGCAGATGAGGACGGGCGTGGCGCTGTGCGTCAGCACCTTGATTGCCTGGCTGCCGAGAAGGAAGCGCATGAGGCCGCGCCGGCCGTGCGAGGACATGACGATCAGATCGCATCCGAGCTTCTCGGCCGTTTCGATGATCCCTTCGGCGGGGAACTGATCTTTCACGTGCAGCGTATCGCACGAGACACCGAGCGCCTTGGCCTCCGTTTCGACGGCGGACAGGACGCGGTTGGCGTTGGCGGTCACGCTTTCATCGTAGTCCTTGACCGGGAACGCCATGGCGACCTCGCCAGGTGCCACGGCGACCCAGGGCTCCGACACGTTGATCGCCGTCACCTTCGTGTCGAGTGCCTTGGCGATGGCAAGGCCCTGGGCCACGGCCTTCTGGGCCAGTTCCGAACCATCGGTGGCGATGAGAATGTGTTTGTACATCTTTTCCGGCTCCAGGGCTGTCGATCGGGGCGTAGGTCTGAGGCGGCAGAACACGCCGCTGTGATCTTTATAAAGACCTGCTTCTTTTCCGGAAGTTGACGAAAATCAACGTTTGGCCGGCGTATGCGGTTTTGGCTTGGCAGCGGCGGATCGCGCATCGTCGGTGCGGCCCGATCCTGCCGAGCGGGAGAATGGTAGCGCCTCGGCGCCGTGCTCTCAATCATGGCGGTCGACAGGTCTTCGGTTTATGGGTTGGCGGTTTGCTATGTCGACCCCAGATGTCGGGTTAGAAGCCCGCCGCGGCCCGGAGTTGAGGTTTTCGTGCAGAAGCTCGCCTACATCACGATCGGAAGCGTCGCGACTGTGCTGGCGTTTCTCGGCGCCCTTCTGCCGGGGTTGCCGACGACGCCGTTCCTGCTGGTGGCGCTCTGGGCGTTTGCCCGCTCGAGCGAGCGCCTGCTCGGTCTGCTCGAGCGCACACCGCTGCTCAGCACCGCGCTGGTCGAGGCGCGCCGGTTCGAGGAGCGGCGCACCATCCGGCGCGAGGTGAAGGTTTTCGCGCTGGCGTGCGCCTGGGGATCGGTGCTGCTCACGGCGTTGGCCCTCGGTCTGTCGCGGCCCATTCTGCTGGGCGCGGTCGCGGCGGCGGCCGTGGGCGGGACAATCGCGATGTGGTGGTTTCCGAGCGAGCGGTGAGACCCGCCGCGGGATTGTGGCCGGCGTCAATTTCCCTTGTCGCGCTGGGGCGAGACCCATTGTAGGCGGCGCAGCAATCGGGTAAACACGCCGCGCGGGGGCGGTCCGGTGGACTGGCCGATCCGCCTCGGCGTATGGCCCCGCAGGGCATCACGCGCCAAAAGCTGCCGTAGCTCAGTGGTAGAGCACTCCCTTGGTAAGGGAGAGGTCGCAAGTTCAATCCTCGCCGGCAGCACCATTTTTCTTCGAAAAATCAAATCTGTATAAAAAAGACCGGGGCGTGGAGAGCCACCCCGGCCTTGGATGTCCCGATTGTGTCGGGCGCAAACGACGCTGTGTGTCCGCCTGATCCGTCCCTCAGCGGGCGGCGACGCGGCGCTCCACTTCCGATTTCGAGACCTCGCCGGCCTTGACGAGGGCGTTGATGCAGCGGTTCGAGAGGCTGGGGCCGTTGGCGCGCATGCACTTGCGGACGCCCGGGCTGCCGACGGCGTGCTGGCT
>ERZ869909.380-NODE-380-length-56482-cov-11.017995_pt1 | contig 56482 bp, 50 predicted proteins | sample MGYA00520892_ERZ869909 | MGnify/ENA primary metagenome ERZ869909 (study PRJEB32215, sample SAMEA104723947) | bioreactor metagenome | biome: bioreactor; feature: anaerobic bioreactor; material: water | place: China | collected 2015-03-12 ... | reverse complement strand
AAAAAGATTCGTCTGCTTTTGCAACTCTAAAGGATGCGGATGAAAACCATTAATTCAACCCTCCCTCCCTTTAGGGAAGGGGAAAAGGAGGGTTGGAAAAATTACGTCTACTATTGCTACTCTAAAGGAAGGCGGATGAAAACTTTAAATTCAACCCTCCCTCCCTTTAGGGAAGGGGAAAAGGAAGGTTGGAAAAATTACGTCCGCATTTAACCGGCCCGCCTTTAGCTGGTGGCGGGTGTTTTCATCCGTTGCCCCCACCCTAAAGGGTGCGGATGAAAACTTTAAATTCAACCCTCCCTCCCTTTAGGGAAGGGGAAAAGGAGGGTTGGAAGAATTACGCCCACTATGGCTACCCTAAAGGAAGGCGGATGAAAACTTTAAATTCAACCCTCCCTCCCTTTAGGGATGGGGAAAGGAGGGTTGGAAGAATTACGTCCGCTTTGTCCCTTGCCTAAATTCGTCCGCTTTGCCCCGACCCTAAAGGGTGGCGGAAAAAGATTCGTCTGCTTTTGCTACTCTAAAGGATGCGGATGAAAACTTTAAATTCAACCCTCCCTCCCTTTAGGGAAGGGGAAAAGGAGGGTTGGACGGATTACGTCCGCTTTTAACCGGCCCGCCTTTGGTGGGAGGTGGATGTTTTCATCCGTTCCCCCCACCCTAAAGGGTGCGGATGAAAACTTTAAATTCAACCCTCCCTCCCTTTAGGGAAGGGGAAAAGGAGGGTTGGAAGAATTACGTCCACTATGGCTACTCTAAAGGAAGGCGGATGAAAACTTTTAATTCAAAAAGGGAAATAACCCTTCTGCCCGATTTCACATAAAAACAAATGACACCCCAAAACTATACCACAAAACAACCTGCATAAACACTGGGTGAGGCTCGTTGCATATCGGCTTGATAAAAACTGGCCCAGACGTGATAAGCATCCCCGTTAGAAGATTTCACATTATACTCCAACACCCCATCAGAACGACGGGCTTCTTGTAAGTAAAAAAAACGGCTTTTACTTTTTTCGGAATAAAACAGTAGCAACAAGGCATCCTCCGGATAAGCCATGGATTGATCGCTGTTGTCCTTCCATTTGAATTTCAAACTTTTGTTTACAGCATCTGCTTCCACTTCCAGATTTTCAATAATTCGTAAATCGCCATACGTCAGTTGGGTTTTGGGATAATGGATGCTGTAGATACCGTCTTCAAATTTTAATGCTTCTTTCAAATGATAGGATTTGGCTGCGTGAAAACCCGACTTGTTTTGCTGAAACGGGAAATAATACTCTCTGAATGCCCATTGAAAAGGCCTCATAAACTCCATAACTACGGTCATTTTATCGCGTTGCAACTGTTGAACCGGGCTTGGCTTCTTATTGGTGTGAACAGGTAAGGAACTGACATAGTTTCCGTTTTTACCGGTTTTAAAGACTAAGCCTCCTGCTTTCCCTGAGAGTTCCCCTATGGGGCTTTTTACTATTCTTGCCATGGTATTACTGGTTTGTGGGTTATTACTTAGTTGTTTGTTTGCTGCTTTATGGCACGTAGACCTTGGTTTACTTCAAGTCTCCTTCAGGCTTACTTCCTAATTGCCTTTACAAATATACATAACTTCTTCGATATATTCTCAATATTTCTTAGTAATTAGGGACTTTTTACGAAGAAATATCGAAGAAACTACGGTTTAGTATTGTATTTGGTATAAAGAATCCAAGAAGTAAACAGCAAGCTGAATGCAAGGAAACCTAAAGGGACGTGCCATGATGAAGCTTAGGCTTATAAAAGATAAAAAAAGGAAACAAAGGTGGTTTACGAATCAGGGACTGAAGGCGATAATAACCTGCATTAGCGGGTCTTATACAGGTTTACATATTTTTGAGTGGTGTTTTCAAAGGAAAAATTTTCCTGCACGTGGGCGCTAGCACGTTTGCCCATTTTAAGAAACAACTCTTTGTCATTATTGAGTCTTTCAACTGCGGCAACTATGGATTCCTTCTTTTTAGGGTTGGGGAAAAGTAAGGAGCGCTGCCGGGAGGTGGGGCTTTTTGTATTGATTCATAAATAATGACTTCCCTTTTTTACATTCAACTTCCTGCTTTCTTTAACATCTACTTTTATTTGCTGAAGCAAACCCAGTTGTTTGTTTAAGTTTGTAGCAGTAGCAAACCGAAGTTTTAATCTAAGCTTTAGAAGTGTTCTTTCAATTTGTTTTATTTCATTTTCCAATAAAATCAATGCTTCGGTATTATTAATATCGGCATATTTCATTTTTTTTGATCGTTCCCATCGTTTAAAAAAGGCTGCGCTGTTTTTTTCAGGTTTGATAACTTCTCGATGTTCACGGTCATGTAGCAAAAAAGCTTGCAGTAAAACCCCTATTTTTAAGCCATGGTATAAAACACGTTGGCAATAATTATCATCCTCACCGTAATGAAAAAAAATGGGGTCAAAGCCACCAACGGTTTCAAGACATTTACGTGAAAGCAGCCACCCGGCGGCATTCACAAAGGGAACTTCATATATTTCTTCTTTTTTATCTAGTAATAAGTCTGATATTAACTTGGGTACTTGTTGAGAGCTTATATAATTTCCAAAATTTCTGTCCAAAGCATCCCCTTTACCGTTAAGATGCACGGGACTGAGAACTCCAAATTGAGGGTTTTGCTGTTGTTTTTTTATAAGTACTTCCAGGCAATTATCAACAAGATAAGCGTCTTGATTCAATAAAAAAACATGTTCAGCACCTTGTTGCAAGGCATAGGACATACCCACATTGTTACCCTGTCCAAAGCCCAGATTTTTGACCTGTGGTAATATGGTAACCTGCGAATAGTTGGATTGAATATGAGTAACGGTTTGGTCTGTGGAGGCATTGTCCACCACGATTACCGGGTAATTACCACAGCTTTGCAGACAACGGTCTATCCAGGGCAGGGCGTTGTGGGTGACGATGATTATCGCATTCATTATAAAATAGAAATTTCGGTTAAATTATTTTAAGCTTCTATGGAAATTAACTAGAATCTTATAAAGATGTTTGCCTATAATCTTCTTTAAAAATCTTATTTTTTTTTCTCTATTCTTCTTTAACTTGTGTCCAAGGATAAAATTATAATACTCAAAGTATTTTTGAATATTTTTATTGACATCCAATTCTTTTTCAGCAAATTTTCTAAAAAAAAATGAATCGTTAGAATTATATTTTTCTATTTCTGTTTTAAATGAATCACTATCAAATTTTATGTTAGAGTATCTTCCTGAACAATTATTCTTAAGGCTCAGCCCTAAAATATCTTTTACGTAACCATCCCCACAAGATTCAAAATATCTTCTATTATCATAAACTATGACTGGTCTTCCACATGCCATAGCTTCATAAGCACTCCTACCCAATCCTACCACCATATCCACTTTATTGATTTCATCTTCTATATGCCAGGTAGGATTTTTATACTTAAATGCCTGTCTATAATTGATATCAAGTTCTTCACATATTTTTTTTACAAATTGATTAGCGTCAGAACTATGACATAGACTTAAAATGCTTTTTAATTTTGTATTAATAGGAGTTATCGGTTTAAAACGGTCTAAGTTAATAGAATTATGTATTAATATACTTGGACAACCTAATTTTGCCAGATAATCTTGTACTTCTTGTGAAATTGATACGTATGCATTTGCATTTAAACTGGGCTGTTCTAAACTTGGATATATACCATGGCAGGTTTGTATTGTAAAACCTTTTTTATAAACTTGATCAACTGTAGTGTTATGGTTAGCTAAAATCAAATCATACTTACTCTTACTCATAAAAGAAATACCTAAATCATTTTCGATTTTTGAACTTATATAACCTTTTTTAAAAGTAAAATACTCTACATTGTGTCCTAGAGACTTTAATGCCTCAAGAACAGTAAAACAATATGTTTCAGAACCACCTAGTGTTTCCAAACTATGATTTGTGACTAAAATTTCCAATTCATTCCCAAATATGATTAATAAAAAGTTTACTTGGCACCTGATCTACAACATATCCAATCTTATAAAAATCACCACTTAAAACATTTATAATTAACACATTCTTATAAAATTCAATTGTTGTTTTATTATCTAAAATTGCAAGATGAATAAAATATTTACCTGGTGAAAATGGGATCTTTTCAATATTGCAATAAAGCTCATCTTTGATAGAATAATCATTTTGTGAATAGCTTGTTGAGAAGTTCGTTATTTTATCTTCGTTTTCATCATATACACCAATATCTATTCTAAATTTTCCTAAAGGATTATTGAGCTTTATCAAAAAATAAAATTTATCACCTAAAACAAAATTCTTATTCTTATTTTCATTCTTAATTTCAATTGATTTTAAATTTCCTGATTTGTTATTTATAAAATGGTGAATTGTTTCATTATTATTAATTGTTAAATAAAAACTTACCGCCTCATCCGTATCGCCCTCAAACACAGTTTTACCATGTTCCAAAACAATAGCTCGAGTACATAAACTCTTTACTGCGGCCATATTATGACTCACAAACAGCACCGTCCTGCCCTCGCCTCTGGAAATGTCCTGCATTTTGCCAATGGCTTTTTTTTGAAACTCGGCATCGCCCACGGCCAGTACTTCGTCTACCACAAGTATGTCGGGCTCCAAATGGGCGGCCACGGCAAAGGCCAGCCGCACGCGCATCCCGCTGCTGTAGCGTTTTACCGGTGTGTCAATATACATCTCACAACCGCTAAAGTCAATAATTTCATCCAGTTTGGAGCGTATCTCGCTTTTGGTCATCCCCAATATAGCCCCGTTTAAAAAAATGTTTTCCCTGCCGGTGAGTTCGGGATGAAAGCCGGTGCCCACCTCCAGTAAAGAGGCAATGCGCCCGCGGGTTTTTATTTCGCCCGTGGTGGGACTGGTTACCCGCGAGAGTATCTTTAACAGGGTACTTTTGCCTGCCCCGTTTTTACCAATAATGCCCAATACCTCGCCTTCTTCCACTTCAAAGTTGATGTTGCGCAGTGCCCATACATAATCTTCTGAAGCTTTAACGCTGCGGTCGTTCACCGCACCCACTTTTAAGTAAGGGTCTTCCTTACCGCGAATGCCATGCCACCAGCGGTTAATATCATGAGTAAGTGAGCCGGTTCCCACCAACCCCAAACGGTATTGTTTTGAAATATTTTCAGCTTTTAATATAATACTCATAATCAGTTCTCTATTCTCACATCTAACATCTAACATCTAACATCTCACATCTAACATCTAACATCTCACCTCTCACATCTCACATCTCACATCTCACATCTCACATCTCACATCTCACATCTCACATCTCACATCTCACATCTCACATCTCACATCTCACCTCTCACTTCTAACCTCTAACATCTAACATCTCACATCTCACATCTAACATCTAACCTCTCACATCTAACCTCTCACATCTAACATCTAACATCTAACATCTCACATCTCACATCTCACCTCTCACCTCTCACCTCTCCTACACCGTATCTATAAAACTCTTTTCCGTTCGGTTAAAGATAATCAATCCCAACAGAAAAACGGCGACACTAATGATAGCGGTATAGAGCAGCCCGCTCCAGTTAAACGTTCCGGTTTGCAATAGCATATAGCGAAAGCCTTCTATCATTTGCGCCAGCGGGTTCAGTTCGACTATGCGTGCAATAAGCGGCGGAAATTTTAATTTAGCTTCTGAAACGGGATAAGGAACCGCAGAGAGATACATGAGCAAATTGACACCAAAGCCTACTAAAATGGACAGGTCGCGGTACTTGGTGGTGAATGAAGAAATCATCATTCCCAGTCCCAGACCCAGCAACGCCATTAGCAGCACAAACACGGGAAACATTAAAATCATCGGGCTGATTGCAATGGCTGCACCCTGACTGTAATAGTAAATAAAAAACCCGAAAAACAGCAGCAGTTGTATGCCAAACTTCAGCAGGTTTGAAATTACCACAGACAAGGGCATAATGACCCTTGGAAAATAGACTTTACCAAAAATATTTTGGTTGGCGGTGAATGTTGATGATGTTTTAGTAAGGCACTCGTTAAAATAGTTCCAGGCAGTAATTCCGGCCAGGTTAAACAGAAAGGGCGGCACGGTTCCGGTTTGTATGGCCCCCAGATTGTTGAATACCAACGTAAATATCACCGAAGTAAACAAGGGTTGAATAAAAAACCACAGTGGCCCCAATACCGTTTGTTTATACACAGTAACTATGTCCCGTTTTACGAAAAGCAGCAACAGGTCGCGATACCGCCAGATTTCGTTGAAGTTTAAATGAATAAGCGGGTGTTTACTTGAAATGGTGTACAACCATTCTTTTTCTTTTTCCATAAGTCCGCTGTACCGGTTTGTTGATTTTATCAGGCTAATATAGGAAAATGTTTTGTTCCCGGAAGTGGTGTTTTTAGTTTGATAACTCAGGAAAAAAGTTAATGCTCGCCCATGCGAAAACTCATTCATCCGGTAAAACCACACAAAGTACTTCTATGGAAGAAAAACGCAATTGTACTGTTTTCACAACGTAAACAACAGTATTTCCATCTTATACAATGAAAAATGTTTACTTTTTAATTTTAATTATACTAATTCAAAAGAAAACATTATTTACAATGGTTTTAATGGGGTATCTGAAAAATTTCCTTTTATTTTTTTCCTGTTCTCAACCATGTTTTTATTAGCCATTCTTATTCGGTCTTTTTTAAAAGTCAAGTATAAAAAAGACCGTCTAAGAACATTTTATGAATGAATGAATTTACTCAAATCAACAAACACGTGAAACACTAAAATTTAAAACTATGAACAATCAAACAAACTTTACCAACCCAAAAAAATCTATTATGATGAAGGTAGCTAAACTTACCAAAATTGCCTTTATGGCATTATTTTGTATTGCAATGACATCGTGCAGCAGCGATGATGACAACGTAAACGGCGACAGCCAAAACTTCACTGATGGAATTCTAAACACCATCCTTGAAATTATGGGACAGCAAAATATAGATATGATTGAAAATGATTTGGAAATGATGATCCACAGGGGTGAAAACCCTCCCGCTATTGATGACATAACCGTGCTTTTTTCACCGGCCATTTTAATGGCTACCAATGTTCCCGGCGACTTTGCTTTTCCGGGTTTACCGTTTAATGATGCCTACATTAGACTGCACAACTACAACAGCGAAACGTACACCATTCGTTTTGACAGGGGTCAGGATTCAGATCCGGAACCTCATTTTGGCGAAGGCTCTTTCATTATAGGTGAAGGAAATAACTTTACCGTTTTCGGCCCTCAGGAATCAACTTATCCTGAAGGTACTGTTTTAAGTATGAATGTATTTTCAGGCACCTTGACAGAAGGTGGAATTGCAAATGCCTATTATGCCCTGATAATGCTCGATAACGCAGGAAACCCAACCTTGATACCAAATGATACCGGACGGTCGTTTGAAGATGGCGATCAGTTTTCTGAAATAACCACCTGGCCCTATGAGCAAGGTACAACGGGAAGATCTTACTCCTTAAATGGCTTTATGTCATTGATTGAAAATTAAGGGTTTAAAATACAACAACACCAATAACCGCGGTTATTGGACAATCAATATTTAGAGAGCCGGTAGACTTTGAGAGCTTCCGCTCTCTTTTTTTATGTTTAGTACATCTTGGGGGCTTTACATAAAATGTTGTTGTATTTTTTGGCATTCTATCATATATCAAACTCTCTTTAATTAAAATTAATCAACTTCATAAAACGGTCAATCCCATTTAGGATTCTACACTCTACAAACTATAAACTAAAAACTATAAACTATAAACTTCAAACTATAAACCATAAACGATAAACTTCATACTTTTAAGTTCTAACTTTTTATTTAACAAATCTTTAAATTCGTTTGGTTTGGTTTATTCCGAACTAAAACTAAATTTGTTATTCTCATTTTTATATTTCCATGGTAACAGCAAGTAAAGAAGAACTTATCGAGGAACTGGGCATTCATTTTGAAGGCCTCTACCACCTGCCACCGCTTGCTTCACGCATTTATTCCATTTTGATACTAAACGGCTATGACGGCATGACCTTTGAACAATTGATGGAGCAGACCGAAGCCAGTAAAAGCTCGGTATCTACCAGTATCAATCTATTGATGCAATCCGGTAAAGTGGAATATTTTACCAAACCCGGCGACCGCAAACGCTATTTCAGAAACCGAAAAAACCACCTAAAACTGCGGTTGGGCAATTACAAATCACTCATTGAAAAAGAAATTGAACTCTTTGGAAAGACGTCAGACTATATGAAGGCTTTTGATTTAAAAACCTACAAAGAAAACCTGTGTTTTACCTCCATCTATATGGATCACTTAAAAGAATCTAAAAAAATACTGGAAGCCACGCTGGTCAAACTGGAAAACGCTTCTTAATACCCTGATTGCTATGACAAACATTATTCAAAATCCAATCTTCAGAAAATCGATCCTTGGTGTTTCGGTTTTTACGATACTCTTACTTATTTCCTGTAAAGATGCTCCGCAACAAGCCTCCACACAGGTGGGTGAATTTCCCGTGATTGAAATCCCTAAAAAATCGGTGACTTCTTTTACCTCCTATCCTGCCCGATTGGAAGGCACTACCAGCAGCGATGTGCGTGCAAAAATGGCGGGCTACATCACCGATGTGTTGGTTGATGAAGGTCAGGCAGTGAGAAGAGGGCAGCTACTTTTCCGTTTGGAAACACAGTCGCTTTCGCAGGATGCCGAAGCCGCTCAGGCCAATGTAAATGCCGCTCAGGTGGAAGTGGACAGGCTGGTGCCTTTGGTAGAAAAAAACATCATCAGTTCGGTACAGCTCGAAACCGCCAAAGCCCGTCTGGCACAGGCTAAAAGCAGCTTAAGCAGCATACAGGCCAATATAGGCTATGCCAACATTCAAAGTCCGGTAGATGGATTTGTGGGCAGCATTCGCTACCGAAAAGGCGCCCTGGTGAGCCCCAATGATGCCACTCCCCTAACCACGGTGGCTGACGTGCGCAATATGTATGCTTATTTCGCTTTAAGCGAAAGGGATTATATCAATTTTTTAAGCGAAGCCAAAGGGGAAACCCTGCCCGAAAAAATAAAAAATATGCCGCCCGTAAAACTGGTTTTGGCCAATGGAAGCATTTATGAACACGAAGGAAAAATTGATGCTATTACCGGACAAATCGACCGGCAGTCGGGCACAGTGAGTTTCAGGGCGATTTTTCCAAATCCCGGCGGCCTGCTTGCCAATGGCAGCAGCGGCACTGTGAGAGTTCCCCGAAGTTATGAGGATGTATTGGTCGCTCCTGAAGTTTCTACTTATGAGCAGCAGGGTGTTGTGTATGTCTATCGTGTGCAGGGCGATACACTGGCCGTGGCAACCCCCATCCGCATAAAAGAACGGGTCAATCAAATGGTGGTTATAGAATCGGGTATTGAAGAAGGCCAGAAAATAGTAGCTCAAGGCGTGGGGCGTTTGCGCACCAATACAACCATAAAACCCAATCCCGTGAGCTTTGATTCAATTATGAACTCATTTAATACCGTGTTTCAATAATGTTCAGGAGGTTTATAGAAAGACCGGTTTTATCTTCAGTAATATCCATTATCTTGGTAATACTGGGGCTGTTGGGATTGTCGCAACTTCCCGTGGAGCAGTACCCCGACATTGCCCCGCCAACGGTTCAAATCAACGCCAGTTATCCGGGTGCCAATGCTGAAACTATTTTGCAGAGTGTTATCATTCCGCTGGAAGAGCAAATCAACGGTGTGGAGGGTATGACCTACATTACCTCAACGGCGAGTAACACGGGAACAGCCACTATCAATGTGTTTTTTCAGCAGGACATCGACCCCGATATTGCCGCCGTAAACGTGCAGAACAGGGTGTCGCGTGCCAATTCTATTTTACCGGCGGAAGTGGTGCGTTCGGGGGTGGTGGTAACCAAACAGCAAAGTTCGGCATTGATGTTTGCCGCGGTTTATTCCACCAATCCCGAATATGATGATACTTACATTCAAAACTACCTGAACATTTATGTGCGCCCTGAAATACAACGTATCAACGGTGTGGGGAATATGAATGTTTTTGGTGGAAAAGACTATGCGATGCGCATTTGGCTGGACCCCATCAAAATGGCAAGTTACAATCTTTCCACCCGTGAGGTTATAGCGGCTATTGGCGAGCAAAGTCTGGAAGCCGCCGCCGGTTCGCTGGGTCAAAATACCGGCGAGGCCTTTGAATATGTAATCAAGTACAAAGGGCGTTACAACACGCCTGAACAATATGAAAACATCATCATCAAAGCATTGGGTGACGGCCGGTTTTTATACTTAAAAGATATTGCCAAAGTGGAAATGGACGCTTTTTCATTTACCAGTTTTGGGCGTTCCCGCGGCTATCCCGCTATCAGTTTTGGTATTTTTCAAACACCCGGCTCCAACGCACAGGATATCATCGAGGAAATTTATGTGAAACTGGAAGAGCTCAAGGCCGATTTCCCGGAAGGACTGGACTATGTAATCAACTATGACACCAACCGTTTTTTAATTGCCTCTATCGGAAAAGTAAAAAAGACCTTAATCGAAGCGTTTTTACTGGTGTTTCTGGTGGTGTTCATCTTTTTGCAGGACGTGCGCACCACATTGATTCCGGCCATAGCCGTGCCGGTTTCCATCATAGGAACATTTTTCTTTCTGGGGCTGTTTGGGTATTCCATCAACCTGCTCTCGCTTTTTGCGCTAATACTGGCCATTGGTATCGTGGTAGATGATGCCATAGTGGTTGTGGAAGCTATTTATGCCAAAATGGAAGGCGGCGCACAGGATGCCAAAGAAGCTTCGGTTACCGCTATGAATGAAATTGGCGGTGCCATTGTTTCGATTACCCTCGTAATGGCGGCGGTATTTGTACCCATCACCTTTATCAAAGGACCCGCAGGCGTGTTTTATGAGCAGTTTGGGGTTACTTTGATTATTGCCATTCTTATTTCAGCGGTAAATGCATTAACCCTCAGCCCTGCCTTGAGTGCCATATTCTTGAAACCAAAAAAGGACAAAGAAGGTAAAAGACCTAACCTGCTTCAACGGTTTTTTATCGCTTTCAATACTGCTTTCAACCTAAGCCGGGGAAGGTATATCAATTCCTTAGGTTTTCTCATCAGGCACAAATGGGTACCTGTGGGAATACTGGTTTTATGTGTGGGGATCATCTACTGGAGCAGTGAAACACTGCCCAAAGGGTTTGTTCCTACCGAAGACCGGGGGGTGATTTTCATCAATATGGAGCTTCCGCCCGGATCATCTTTGGACAGAACTTATCAGATAACTGAAGAACTTTACAAAGAAATAGCCGAAATCGAAGGCGTGAGAACAGGAACGGTTATCAGCGGTAGAAACTTTTTTGCCGGTGCCGGAAGTTCTTATGGTATGGGCTTTATCAATCTTGAAAACTGGGAAGACCGCACTACCGAAGAAACTTCGGTAAACGGTATCATCGCAAAACTTAATGTGATAGCCAAAAAATTTCCCGATGCCAATATTGTTTTCTTTACACCGCCCAGTGTACCCGGTTTTGGAAGTGCTGAAGGGTTTACCGTACAGCTGCTCGACCGCATGTCAGGCGATATAAAGGAACTTGACCAAAATGCGAAAGATTTCGTAGCCCGACTGATGCAAGAACCTGAAATTGGTTTTGCGTCCAATTCTTTTAGTACCAATTTCCCTCAGTTGGAACTCGATATTGATGTGGCAAGAGCCAAAGATGCAGGTATTACGGTAAACGAGATACTGGCAACATTGCAAGGATACATCGGTGGTTTTTATGCGTCAGATTTTACCCGTTTCGGAAAACAATACCGCGTGTTTGTACAGGCACTGCCGGAAGACCGTGCCAATGTGGAAAGCCTCAACAGTATTTATGTAAAAACCGGAAACGGCGAAATGGCACCCATCTCTCAATTTGTAACACTTGAAAGGGTCTATGGCCCGCAAACAGTGAATCGTTTTAACCTGTTTAATTCGGTAACCGTAAACGGTTCTGCTGCACCCGGTTTTAGTTCGGGTAACGCCATAGACGCCATTGAGCGGGTGGCTGCCGACAATCTGCCTAACAACTACAGTGTTGCCTATTCGGGAATCACCCGGGAAGAAATTGCCACTGCCGGACAGGCACTCGTGATTTTCCTGCTCAGTATTTTGTTTGTTTATTTCTTTCTGGCGACGCAGTATGAAAGTTTTATTTTACCGCTTTCGGTTATATTTTCATTGCCGGTGGGTGTGGCAGGTGCATACCTCAGCACCATGGTATTCGGACTTGAAAACAATGTGTATTTTCAAATAGCACTGATAATGCTGTTAGGACTTTTAGCCAAAAACGCCATCCTGATTGTTGAATTTGCCAGACAACGACGCCAGCAGGGAATGTCTATTGTTGACAGTGCCATAGACGGGGCCAGAGTGCGTCTGCGTCCTATATTGATGACGTCGTTTGCATTTATACTGGGTCTGCTGCCATTGGTGATTGCCACAGGAGTAGGTGCCAGAGGAAATAACTCCATTGGAACCGGAGCTGTCGGGGGTCTGCTGATAGGAACCGTTATCGGTGTGTTTATCATTCCGGTGCTGTATGTTGTTTTTCAATGGCTCGATGAGCGCATCAGGCCGAGTATTATCCCGGAAATTAATAAGGGTGAATAGTTTATGGTTTATGGTTAATGGTTAAAAAAAAATGAGATATAAAAATTCAATAGCACTGAAAGTAATTTTTTTTGGACTGGTTTTAATCCTGTTTCAAAGTTGTTTTGTGGCTAAAAACTATGAACGCCCCGAAGTACTTGATGAAGCTCACTTCAGAACAGACCTGCTGCCACAGGACAGTAGCAGTCTGGGAGACTTGTCTTGGCGCGACCTGTTTAAAGATGCATTTCTCACGGCACACATTGAGCGTGCATTGGAAAATAATATCGACATCAGAATAGCCCTTGAACAACTTGAAATAGCCAATGCTTATTACAGACAAGGCAGAGCGGGTTACTTCCCTACCCTGAGTGCACGTGGACAAGTTACCCACCAGGAATTATCTGCCAACAGCCAGTTTGGTTCATTTTTTAGCGGTGGAATTACACAGTATGAGCTTACAGCCACTATGGCCTGGGAAGCTGATATATGGGGAAAAATAAGAAGCACCAAACGGGCTTCACAAGCGGCCTATTTGCAAACTGCTGCTGCTCATCAGGGGGTAAAAACCCAATTGATTGCCGGTGTTTCAACACTGTATTACCAATTGCTTATGCTTGATGCCCAACTGGAACTTGTCAATCAAACCATCAAAAACCGGGAAACCAGCTATGAAACCACACAAGCTCTTAAAGATGCCGGGTTGGTAACTGCAGTGGCCGTAAAACAAACCGAAGCACAATTGCTTACCGCAAAACTGCTGAAAATTGACATCGAAAGAAACATCGTTCTGGCTGAAAATATGTTTTCAATACTGCTGGGTGAAACTCCCCGAAAAGTGGAACGCAGCAAACTGGAAGAACAAATACTTCCTGAAGAATTGGAAGCCGGATATCCCGCCAGTTTGTTAAGCAACCGCCCCGATGTCATGGCGGCCGAGTTTCGGTTGAGGGAAGCTTTTGAATTGACCAATGTTGCCCGCAGCCAGTTTTATCCCTCATTGGGAATATCGGCCACTTCGGGTTTTCAGAGTTTGGAGGCCGATTTATTGCTAAATCCCAATTCTATTTTTGCCAATTTTGTAGGTTCACTCACCCAACCCATTTTTAACGGCAGACGCATCAGAACCGAATATGAAGCTTCTAAGTCCCGTCAGGAAATCGCCTTGCTGCAATTCAGACAGGCATTGCTCACAGCCAGCCGGGAAGTTTCTGACGCTTTATACTCCTACCAAGCAACCGTTGAAAAAATTGATATCAAAAACAGAGAATTTGAAGCCTATACCCTCGCTGTTGAATATTCAGAAGAATTGCTCAACTACGGTCTTGCCAATTATCTGGAGGTACTCACCGCACGTGAAAACACGTTAAACTCCGGTGTTCAGTTGAGAATATTGCAGTTTGAAAAGCTGCAGTCGGTTGTAGAACTGTATCGTGCACTCGGTGGAGGAAGGGAGTAGTTTTTTGGTTTATTGTTTATAGTTTATTGTTATAGTGTTTTCTCCAGAATTTATGCAGAGTCGCGAAGCGCGCAGAGTTAATTGGATACTCACATTCAAATTAATCCGTGCAATCCGTTAAAATCCGTGTAATCCGTATTAAACCACCATTCCCGCTGCTACGGTTTCATTGGTTGTTTCATCGATTAGAATAATACTTCCGGTAAAGCGGTTTTCGCGATACGAATCCAACATCAAAGGTCGGGTAGTTTTTAATCTCACCCGGGCAATGGCATTCATAGTGAGGGCTTTATTTTCAATATTCCGGGCATAGGTATTGATGTCTATTTGATAAATCACCTCCTTAATCATTGCTTTTTTCTCGTTGGAAGTGTGCATAATGGTATATTTTGCCTTGGGTCTGGCGGGTTGTTCATGAAGCCAGCAAAGCATCACATCAAACTCCTGATGCATTTCGGGTTGGTTGTTGGTTTTAACAATCATATCGCCCCTGCCCACATCAATATCGTCTTCAAGGGAAATTGTAACAGACATGGGTGCAAATGCTTCCTGAACCAGATTTTCTCCCGCATACATAGAGGTGATTTTTGACGTAAACCCTGAAGGTAAAACAGTCACTTCATCGCCCACCCTATAAATACCTCCGGCAATACGGCCGGCATACCCGCGGTAATCAATAAAGCCATCCCGCTGCGGGCGGATAACAGTTTGCACCGGAAAGCGGGCATCAATTTTATTAATATCACTGCTTATGTGAAGCGTCTCCAGTGTATGCAGCAATGGCGAGCCCAAATACCAATCCATATTTTTCGAACGGTTAACAACATTGTCGCCGTTCAACGCACTGATGGGAATAAACCGCACATCCTGTATATCCAGCTTGGATGAAAACACCTCAAATTGCGAAACGATACTGTTGAAAACATCTTCCTTAAAATCGACCAAATCCATTTTGTTGACACATACAATCAAATGCGGAATCTGCAACAAGGAAGCTATAAAAGCATGGCGTTTGGTCTGCTCAATCACACCATGACGGGCATCTATCAAAATAATGGCAGCATTGGCCGTAGAAGCACCCGTTACCATATTGCGGGTATATTGAATATGCCCCGGAGTATCTGCAATTATAAATTTGCGTTTGGGCGTGGTGAAGTATCGGTAGGCCACATCAATGGTAATGCCCTGCTCACGTTCGTCTCTTAAACCATCGGTAAACAAAGCCAAATCCACTCCCTCATGACCTTTGCGCTTACTGGTCGCGGTAACTGAAGCCAACTGGTCTTCAAAAATAGATTTACTGTCATACAACAATCGCCCGATGAGCGTACTCTTGCCATCATCCACTGAGCCTGCTGTGGTAAAGCGGAGTAGTTGGTTGTTGTTAATCATATATAATTATTTCTTCAATTTCAGATTCAGACCCCCTAACCCCCTAAAGGGGGAACCGGTTTGCTGCTTTCTTCAATTGACTGAATTACTTCTTTTACTTCTAGTTTTACTTCCTCAATGCTTTCGAGAACTTGTTTATTACTGAATCGAATTACCATAAATCCGTTTAGATTTAAAATTTCGGTTCTTTCTTTATCAAGTTCTTTTTGAGTTTTGGTTTGATGGTATTCCCCATCAATTTCAATTACTAACGCTAATTTATGACAATAAAAATCAACTATAAACCTTTGAACAGGGTGCTGGCGTCTAAATTTAAAGCCACTGAGTTTATTGCCTTTTAATTCATCCCAAAGTTTTCTTTCTGCATCAGTCATATTATTTCTTAAAGCTTTTGCTCTTTCAAAAATTCCAGGACCTGCACCCCTCCACATACTTTCATCCTGAAATAAATTATTCTTTGACATCTTTATATATTTAAGATTTTTTCAATTCACCCTTTAGGGTTGGGGTCAAAAATTGAAAAAATCGGATTAAATCTCATTAAATTAACCTGCATTAATCAGTGTAATCTGTTTAAATCCGTGTAATCCTCACTAAAAATACCCCTCTCGTTTTCTGTCCTCCATAGCCGTTTCACTGCGTTTATCATCAGCTCTGTTTCCTCTTTCAGTCAGTCGCATAGCGGCTACTTCGGCAACAATTTTATCGAGAGTGTCTGCTTCAGATTCTATACCTCCGGTGATGGTGATGTCTCCCAATGTTCTGAATCTGATTTTTTTGGTGTGAATTTCTTCACGGGGTTCCAGTTTTAAAAACTCAGATTGTGGAATCCAGGAGTCGTTGCGCCATACTACTTTTCTTTGGTGAGCAAAATAAAGCGATGGGATTTCTATTTGTTCTCTTAGAATATAATTCCAGATGTCCATTTCGGTCCAATTGGATATGGGAAATGCCCTGAAATGTTCTCCTTCAAAATGTTTTCCGTTAAGGAGATTCCAAAGTTCGGGGCGTTGGTTTTTTGGGTCCCACTGTCCAAAATCATCCCGGTGGGAAAAGAAGCGCTCCTTGGCGCGAGCTTTTTCTTCATCACGTCTTCCACCGCCTATGGCACAGTCAATTTTGTTTGTTTCAATGGCATCGAGCAGTGTGGTGGTTTGCAGCGCATTGCGCGTGGCATTTTTACCGCGTTCTTCAGCTACTCTCCCTTTGTCTATCGATTGCTGCACCGAACCTACCAAAAGATTTACCCCCAGTTTTTCAACCAGATTATCGCGAAACTGAATCGTTTCCGGAAAATTATGACCGGTATCCACATGCAACAGGGCAAAAGGGATTTTAGCCGGATAGAATGCTTTTTTAGCAAGATGGGTCACTACTATGGAATCTTTACCCCCGGAAAAAAGTATCACCGGATTTTGAAACTGGGCATATACTTCTCTGAGAATAAAAATAGCTTCAGACTCGAGTTCGTCCAGGTAGTTGAGAAAAAACTTTTGCATGGGTTAAATGGCTGTCTTTTGTTCTACAAAGGTAATGACTTTTTCAACACAGCTTTCGATGCTGTTTTCGGCTGTTTTTATATGTAAATCGGGGTTAATAGGCGGTTCATAAGGAGCGTCTATTCCGGTAAAGTTTTTAATCTCACCGGCGCGGGCTTTTTTATACAGGCCTTTGGGGTCGCGCTGTTCGCAAATTTCAAGTGGTGTGTCGATGAATATTTCAATAAAATCGTTAGCACCAATAATGGAAGCTACCATCGCCCTGTCTTTTCGCGTAGGCGAAATAAAAGCAGCCAGTGTGATGGTTCCTGAATCTACAAACAGTTTTGCTGCTTCGGCTATGCGCCTCAGGTTTTCGGTGCGGTCTTCTTCTGAAAAACCTAAGTCTTTATTGATGCCGTGCCTGATATTATCCCCATCCAACGCATAGGTTTTATAGCCCTTTGCAAAAAGAGCTCTTTCCACGGCACTGGCAATGGTTGACTTACCTGAACCGGAAAGCCCCGTATACCAAAGCACAAAAGCTTTGTGATTATGCGCTTGTTCTCTGTTGCTTCGGGTAACCGTGTATGTATGGGTTTTTATATTTTCAGCCATCTTGTTTTATCTTTATTGATTGGTCACCAGAAAAAAATGGTTCAGCAAATGTTCTTTGTTGTACTGCATTTCATTTCCGGTGGTTATGTCTTTTACGGTAACGTTTACTGCCTTGCAAATTGCCTGTCCGGCAGCGGTGTCCCACTCCATTGTGGGTGCAAACCGCGGATAATAATCGGCGGCACCTTCGGCAATCAGGCAGAATTTTAAGGAGCTTCCTTTGGAAACTATTTCGATTTCCTTTCCGTTGCTTTTGAGTTGTTCTATAAAATGCAGCGTTTCGTCATTCATATGTGAACGGCTGCCCACCACGCGTGTTTTTGTTGGGTGTATTTTGGGATGTATGGATTCCGCTTTCGCGAAAAGCAAATCGATATCAGTGTCAGAATCCTCCACTACCACTTTATAGGCTTTACTTTCTGAAACGATGGTATAATACAATTCATTCAAGGCCGGAACCAAAATCACACCCATCACGGGGATGCCGTTGCTAACCAGCGCAATGTTTACCGTAAACTCGTCGTTTTTTTTGATGAATTCCTTGGTGCCATCCAGCGGATCGACTATCCAGCAGGTTTCCCAGTTTTTACGGGTTTCATAAGGCAACTGCCTGCTTTCTTCACTGATTATGGGAAAAGGCGTTTGCTGAAGCAGTTTTACAATCACAGTATTAGCAGCACGGTCAGCCTCGGTGAGTGGGGATGCATCGTCTTTTATTTCAACTTCAAAATTGCGGGTGTAAACAGTCATAATTTCTTTTCCGGCAAGGAGTGCGGCTTCTATGGCTGTTTTGAGGTATGGGCGCATTGAACTAATGTTTTTACAAATGTATTATAATCTGCAGATTTTGTAGGTGATTTGGGCTTAAAAAAGGGTTTATTATTTTGAAGTGATGTCCCGCAGATTTCGCAGATGTTCGCAGATTTATGAATGCATTTTTTATACCGAAGAATGGTACAGAGAAGCGCAGAGCTTCGCAGGGATTTTTAACACAAACTATTTTGCAATCATTTTTGTTTGACTGCTCCTTCATCACCGGTGAATCGCAGTGACAAAAATGCCGCTAAAAGGTTTTGAACTTCTTTACTCTTTTACAAACAGGTGACCCCTATGGGGTCAGGTTTTTTTCTTTATCTTTCCTTATCCCGTCAAGATTAAAAAACATCCGTCACCCCTGCCTACCGTGGTCAATGAGCGTCTACCTGCCGGCAGGGAATCAGAATGCAGACAGGGTTGCACAGAAAAGCGAGGAGATACACAGAGCAATTTAAGCTTCTGTGTTTTTGTCATCATTTTTGCGAAAAGGTTAATGCCAAACAGTACATTCCCGCCCGTCGCTCACCCCCCGACCCTTAAAGGGGGAGGCATCGCTCAAAAAAGACTTCGAAATAAAACCTCGGTCATCGGTCACCCGGAATCCGTCTCAAATCTCATGTCGCAAATCTCACATCTAAAATCTAACTTCAGTATCTTTGCCCAAAATAAATTCAATATGTCCCATCACCCCGATTCCATCAGATTAAACAAAGCTTTGAGTGAAAGCGGTTTTTGCTCCCGCAGACAGGCCGACACCTTGATTGAACAAGGTAAAGTGGCTGTCAATGGTATTGTTGCCGGCTTGGGTGACCGGGTATTGCCCGATGACGAAATAACGGTAAACAGCAAACCGATTAAAGCAGTTGAAAAAGAAATTTTTATCGCTTTCAACAAACCGGTGGGAATTACCTGCACCACCGACCGAAAAATAAAAGGAAACATCATCGATTACATCAACCATCCCGAGCGTATTTTCCCGATAGGGAGATTGGACAAACCTTCAGAGGGCTTGATTTTTTTAACCAATGACGGCGACATTGTCAACAAAATACTGCGTGCCGGAAATCAGCACGAAAAAGAATACATCGTTACGGTTGACCGCCCTGTGACTGACGATTTTGTGATGCGAATGAGTAGTGGTATTCCCATTTTGGATACCATTACCAAAAAATGCAAGGTTGAAAAAATAAGCCGCTTTATTTTTCGTATTATTTTGGTTCAGGGGCTGAACAGGCAAATCCGCCGGATGTGTGAATATCTGGGTTATGAAGTGACCGCATTGAAACGCATCCGGATTATGAATGTGGATTTAGACAAGCTGCCTGTGGGTCAATGGCGGGATTTAAGTAAAGAAGAATTGGATACCATCAAAAAAATGGTTCAGGATTCCAGAAAAACGGCGGCAATTGAAGCAACTATACCAAATAAACCAACTAAAAAGTACTTTCCTAAAACCAAATAAAAAAAGACTGCCCCCCGATTGCGAAGAGGGCAGTCCAACTAACTAACCAACCAAATTATTGTTTACCCGCGGACGCGGATAAATTATGAAACTGCAATCATTCTCTTGGGCTTTTGTTTACTTTCCTCGCGTTTGGGCACCGTAATGCTCAAAACCCCGTTGTTGTAAACCGCCTTAATTTTATCTTGTTCTACCGTTTCAGGCAGTGTAAACGCTCTTTTAAAAGCTGTGTAGTTAAACTCTTTGCGAGTGTAACGTCCATCATTGGAAGTTTCCTCGTTTTCAGATTTCTGCTCAGAAGAAATGGTCAATACGTTTTGATCCAGTTCAATGTTGAAATCTTCTTTTTTCTTTCCGGGAACCGCCACTTCAACTTGAAAATCGTCTGCGGTTTCCTTGATGTTTACGGCGGGAAGCGTACTTCCGAATGTAGATACATCTGCTAAGCGGCTGTCATTAAATAAATCCTCAAAAATGGAGGGTAGCCAACTGTCCTGATTTCTCTTGATTAAACTCATAACATTTATTTTTTAGGTTAGACATTTATTATCTCTGAACCATACAATGCAAATTGAGTTCCAACTGCAAAAATAAGACACAATGTCTTGATTTTGTGTTAATAACGTGCCAAAATGTCAAGTGGAAATCATAAAAAATCCCGAACAAAAACTGCCCGGGATTTCAAAACAATTGGTATTGTTGGTGTTTTGCTATGAAAGCACTTCCTGAACCTTGTCAGCCGCTTCCTGAAACTCGATGGCAGACAAAACATTCAATCCGCTGTTATCGATTAATTCTTTGGCAATATCGGCATTGGTACCTTGCAGTCTAACAATAATCGGCACATTAATCTCACCGATGTTTTTGTAAGCGTCCACAATCCCTTGTGCCACACGGTCACAACGCACGATTCCTCCAAAGATGTTTACCAAGATGGCTTTTACTTTGGGGTCTTTTAATATCAATTTAAAGGCTGCTTCTACACGCTCGGCATCAGCAGTACCTCCAACGTCCAGGAAGTTGGCAGGTTCACCGCCGGCCTGTTTGATTAAGTCCATAGTTGCCATAGCAAGTCCGGCACCGTTTACCATACAGCCCACATTTCCGTCAAGGTCTACATAGTTCAATCCTTTGGCTCTTGCTTCTACTTCGGTTGGGTTTTCTTCACGAAGGTCGCGCATTTCAGCATAGTCTTTATGGCGGAACAAAGCATTTTCGTCCAGCGTTACTTTAGCATCAACAGCAATGATTCTGTCGTCACTGGTTTTTAACACCGGATTGATTTCAAAAAGTGAAGAGTCAGACTTTTCATAAGCCGTATAAAGTGCCGTTACAAACTTGGTCATTTCTTTAAAAGCTTTTCCTTCCAAGCCAAGGTTAAAAGCCACTTTTCTTGCCTGAAAAGGCATAATGCCCACAGCCGGGTCAATTTCTTCTGTAAATATTAAATGAGGGGTTTGTTCTGCCACGGTTTCAATGTCCATACCACCTTCGGTAGAATACATAATCATGTTTTTTCCGGTGGCACGGTTTAATAAAACGCTCATATAAATTTCGCTGGTTTCGCTCTCACCGGGGTAATACACATCTTCAGCCACTAAAACTTGATGTACACGCTTTCCTTCAGCAGATGTTTGGGGTGTTATTAAGTCCATCCCTATAATTTGCCCGGCAATATCCTCAACGTGTTCAATACCTTTGGCCAGTTTTACACCGCCGCCTTTTCCACGGCCACCGGCGTGAATTTGTGCCTTGATAACATACCAGCTTGTTCCGGTTTCTTCAGTTAATTTTTTAGCAACTTCAACTGCCTCTTGAGGAGTTTGAGCCACATAACCGCGCTGAATGTCAACGCCAAAACTGTTTAATATCTGTTTTCCTTGATACTCGTGTAGATTCATAATGAAGCGTTTCGTTTTGAATGAAAATTAAGGTGCAAAAGTAACAAAAGCTTACAAGTGTAGCAATGTTTTTTTCTTTTTAAAAAGTATTTTTATGAAAGTTTTTATTTGAAATCCGATTAAGATAAATACTTTTGCAACCTTGTAAAAAATAAACCTTTAACCTAAAAAAAATGACAAATCAAGACCTTTTAAAAGTTGTTGCGGACTTTGGTAGTCCGGTGTATGTGTATGATGCTGAAAAAATGGCCTCTCAGTACAAACGTTTAACTTCAGCATTTAAAAAGGTCAAACAGGTTAAATTTCATTATGCTGCCAAGGCAAACAACAATATTTCGGTATTGAAATTTCTTCAAAGTCTGGGTGCGGGCTTGGATACGGTTTCCATTCAGGAAGTGCAACTGGGGCTTAAAGCCGGTTTTCAGCCTTCAGATATTATTTTTACACCCAACGGGGTTTCATTGGAAGAAATTGAAGCCGTTGCCGAAATGGGCGTTCAAATCAACATCGACAACCTGTCGATACTGGAGCAGTTTGGCACCAAACACCCTAACGTTCCTGTGTGCATCCGCATCAATCCCCACGTGATGGCAGGCGGCAACAGCAATATCTCTGTAGGACATATTGATTCTAAATTTGGTATTTCCATTCACCAGATGCCCTTGTTGTTGCGCATTGTTGAAAATACAGAAATGAACATCAACGGTATCCATATGCACACCGGTAGCGACATACTGGACATTGACGTGTTTTTGTATGCCAGTGAAATTTTATTTGATGCCGCCAAAAACTTTAAAAACCTGGAGTTTATAGATTTTGGAAGCGGTTTCAAAGTGCCCTACAAACAAGGGGATATTGAAACCAATGTGGAAGAATTGGGAAAAAAACTCAGCAAGCGTTTCAATGATTTTTGTGCAGAATATGGCAAAGAATTGACCCTCGCCTTTGAACCCGGAAAGTTTTTGGTGAGCGAAGCAGGGAAGTTTTTGGTAAAAGTAAATGGTATCAAGCAGACTACCTCAACGGTTTTTGCTCAGGTGGACAGCGGTTTTAACCATTTAATCCGCCCGATGCTGTATGGCGTAACTCATTTTATCGAAAACATTTCAAACCCCAAAGGCAAAGAGCGTTTCTACTCTGTAGTGGGCTATATTTGTGAAACCGATACTTTTGCCAGCAACAGACGCATCAACGAAATCAGTGAAGGCGACATACTGGCGTTTCACAATGCCGGGGCTTATTGTTTCACTATGGCGAGCAATTACAACTCCCGTTTTCGCCCGGCTGAAGTATTGTGGTACAAAGGGCAGGCACACCTCATCAGAAAACAGGAAACAATGGATGATTTGTTGAAAAATCAGGTGCTTGTAGAATTATAGACCTTACTTAACCCTTCAAGGGTATAGAACCCTTGAAGGGTTACTTATAATCAATCAAAAGCATACAGCAGCCCGGTTGTTAAATTGTAAAAGGTGTTGGGCACTCCCTCTGCCGGAGTGGCATCAAAGGTGATTGAATAACTGGTGCGCAATGATAACTTATTGGTGATTGAAAGCAGAAAATTAGTCTCTGACGCAATTCTGTAATCATTCACCTGAGTTAACAGCGGCTGGTAATAAGTGGTGCTTACAATCGTGATATTATCGGTGGGATAAAAACTAAATGTCAGGTAGGAGCTTCCGCGAAAGTCTTTATTTATATTGAGAACTTCTTCATTCAACTCTTCGTGTTCATACATCACAAGCGTTCCTAAATAGAGTCTGTATTTTTCCTTTCCAAGCAGCTTAAACCGTGGACCTGTACCAACGAGACCGCGGAATTTAATTTTTGCAATGGAGTTGTACTGCGACTGCACAAAAGCTTCCCAGATAATATTTTCTGTAATTTTATAATTGTAGCGCAAATGCTGTGAGCCGTGGTTGACAAAGCTTTGATCTCCGGCTCTTTCAAAACCCAAATTATTGATAAACAACACCAAATGATTGTTCATTTTATACTGCACATGAATGTTGTTGTTCAGGCGAATGAGCGTATTGGTATTTTTGGTCAGTGAAAAATTTAAGCTGGTATTTCCGGTCCAACCGGAGGTGTCTGTTACTTTTCGCAATGACTCTACATTGATGATTTGAGAATAAGTGAAGATTGGGAAAAACAGCAGGAATATGAGAAACGTCTTTCGCATTTAATTTTTTTTACCCCTTCAAGGGTTGGATTACATTTTATGAATTTCCTGTTTTGCAGCTTCAAACTCAGCCATCATTTCATTTACAATCACTCCCGCAGGCTTAATATCGTGTATCAAACCGGCTATCTGCCCGATTTCCAGTTCGCCTTCTTCCAGGTCGCCTTCAAACATACCCCGTTTGGCTCTGGCTCTGCCCAGTAATTGTTTAAGCTCTTCAACCGTGGGGTTTTTCGCGTAAAGCGCCTGCACATCACCGTAAAATTTGTTTTTGATCAATCTTACGGGTGCAAGCTCCTTTAAGGTCAATATGGTATCACCTTCCTGGGCTTTTACGATTACTTCTTTAAATGCCGGGTGTGATGACGACTCTTCACTGGCAGCAAAACGGCTGCCTACCTGCACACCGTCTGCACCCAAAACCATTACAGCCAACATACCTCGCCCGGTAGCAATCCCTCCCGCGGCAATCAATGGTATATTTATTTTTTCTTTCACCATAGGGATGAGGGTCAGTGTGGTGGTTTCTTCCCTCCCATTGTGACCTCCGGCTTCAAAACCTTCAGCTACCACGGCATCTACTCCGGCTTCTTGTGCTTTCAGGGCAAATTTCACACTGCTCACCACGTGAACCACTGTGATACCTTTTTCCTTTAAAAAGGATGTATACGTTTTCGGGTTACCGGCTGAAGTAAAGACGATTTTCACTCCTTCTTCATCAATGATTTCCATTATTTTATCAATATCAGGATACAGCATGGGCACATTCACACCAAATGGCTTGTCTGTTGCTTTTTTACATTTTTGAATATGCTCACGCAGCACCTCCGGATACATCGAGCCTGCGCCAATTAGACCAAGTCCGCCGGCATTGCTTACGGCACTTGCCAGTCGCCATCCGCTGTTCCAAATCATTCCACCTTGAATGATGGGATATTTTATTTTGAAAAGCGAGGTAATTCTGTTTTGAGTCATTTATTTTTTGATAATTTTAAGGGTTTGGGAGTGTTGAGACGACTGCAAATTTAAGAGGTACATTCCGGTTGGTAAAGCTTCTGTGTTCATTATTTTTTGAGAAGCCTTTAGATTTGTTTCTAATACTTTTACGCCAAGCGTATTATAAATTACAGCTTGAACAACTTCTACATCAACCGGAAACTCCAAATACAGCAATTCAGAAAATGGGTTGGGATATACTAAAAATGTATTCTGAGCAAAACTATCAGCCGAAAGTAATACATTCAATGCCGTTTCGAAATTGGGGATGCCATAGCCCATTTTGTCGGTGGGATTGTTAAACAAATGTGCCGACTCTCTCACCAATTGCATAATTTGCGCATTGGTATATTCAGGTCGCGCCTGCCATAAACAGGCAATGGCACCCGCAGTAATGGGCGAACTAAAGGAAGTACCGTTATTGGTGACTATGTCGTTGCTTTGATTGATGACATAGGCCGCAACGCCCTGTGCCATCACGTCAGGTTTTACACGGCCATCAACAGTTGGGCCTTGCGAACTAAATCCTGCTGCGTCACCCACATCATTCACAGCTCCGATTGTAAACACTCCCGGGGCATCTGCCGGTGTACCCACCCAGGGAAAACTACCGTTCCCACTGTTTCCGGCTGATGTGACCAGTAGCATGCCTTTGTCAAAAGCGTGATTTCCGCCGCGAGCGGCAAAAGTGGTTTGCCCATCCAAATCCTGATAGGTATGTGAATAAGCCGGATTGTCATAAGCCCGATACCCTAGCGAGGTATTTACTATATGAACTCCCAGACTGTCAGCTCTTTCCAACGCTTCTACCCAATAGGCTTCTTCAACAGGGGTTTCGGAAGAAACATCTTCGGTTATAAACAAATAATAAGAAGCATCGGGAGCAGTGCCTACATACTGATTTTCAATATAGCCTCCCATCGTACTTAAAACCCTTGTTCCATGGGTATGATTGCCGTAAGAAACTGAACGGTTTACAAAATCATAGACACCCAAAATTCGGTTATCATCCCTAACATAGGCAAAACCTTGTTGGGTATCAACACCAGAAAAACCGCTATCAAGCACAGCGATAACCATTCCCGTTCCGGTATAGCCTTCGTCATGAAGGTAGTCGCCTTTTATCATTTCAATCTGATTGGCTGCAAAACCGTAATTGAAGTTTCTTGAGTTGTCTTCAACCATAAACTTATCGGGTACAGGCTGTATTCCGGAGGTGAAGTTTAAGGATTTATCTGCATATTCGATACCACTCACAAAGGAAAGGTTGAGCAGGTTATCGATATTGCTTTGTGTTCCTCTCACATACACGCAGTTCATCCATTTTGATTTGGCATAAACGGTGATTCCCGGTTGATTTTTGATTTGGGTGATATAATTTTCATTCACCGGTACATCGCGTTCATCAATAGGAACATTGTGAAGTACCTTGCGATCGATAGCAGCCTGAGTAAGTATGGTTATGGGGTTGTTGATGGATTGCTGTACATTTTCCTTATCGGTAAAAAAGACCCAGGCGTCCTGGGTTTGGGAAAAAACTAATTGTGAAATTAGTAAGGCTATAAGAAGTGTAGTGTTTTTCATTAGTTCTTTTACTTAACTCTTGAAGGTTTTGTTTTAAGAAATCACCCCACTTCCCAGCAATTCATCCTCCAGATACCAGGCGACAAACTGCCCTTCGGTAATAGCTGATTGTGGTTTCTCAAAGATAACATATAATCCGTTTGCGGTTTGATGTAATGTTGCTTTTTCCAACTCTTGCCGGTAACGAATGCGTGCCATTACCTCCATACTTTCACCTTCATTTAATTTTAAATCTTCGCGAATCCAATGCACTTCTTCATTTTTCACAAACAAACCTTTACGGTATAAGCCGGGATGATTTTTACCCTGGCCGGTGTAAATAATGTTCTGGTTCACGTCAGTTTCTATAATAAACAACGGCTCTTTGGTACCTCCCACGGCCAATCCTTTGCGTTGTCCTTTGGTATAAAAATGTGCTCCTTGATGTCTGCCTACCTCTTTTCCGTCTTGTGGGGTGTAGACAAATTTTTTACTTTCTTTAATCAGCATATTTTCTTCTCCATTGGAGTTTGAATTGAAAACTGCACTTTCAGCCGGCACTTCAATGATAATTCCTTCTTTGGGTTTTAATTGCTGTTGTAAAAACTCGGGCAGACGCACTTTACCAATAAAGCACAGTCCTTGCGAATCGCGTTTTTCAGCGGTGATGAGTCCTTGTTCTTTGGCTATTTGTCGCACTTCAGGTTTTAAAAGTTCGCCCACGGGAAACAGGGTTTTGGCCAATTGCTCCTGCGAAAGCTGGCACAAAAAATAGGATTGGTCTTTATTGGGGTCTTTGCCCGAAAGTAACCGATGAATGGACTTTCCGTCTTTTGTAATAGTATCTTTTCGGCAGTAATGCCCGGTAGCTACAAAATCGGCACCCAGATCCATTGCTATTTTTAAAAAAACATCAAATTTTATTTCGCGGTTGCAAAGCACATCCGGATTGGGCGTGCGTCCCATTTCATATTCACGGAACATATAGTCCACAATACGCTCTTTGTACTGTTCACTTAAATCAACCGTTTGAAAGGGAATGCCCAGTTTATTGGCTACAATCATAGCATCATTACTGTCTTCCAGCCAGGGGCATTCATCAGAAATGGTCACGGAGTCGTCGTGCCAGTTTTTCATAAAAAGGCCAATCACTTCATAGCCCTGTTCTTTTAAAAGATAGGCTGCTACACTGGAGTCAACTCCGCCGCTAAGTCCCACTACTACTCTTTTCATAATTATCACCCGCGCAGGCGGGTGTCTCATCATTGTTTTTTTGAATATGCAAAATTACAAAATAAAAAAAGAGGAAGTTTGCACTTCCTCTTTCTTTAACTAAGCTTTGATAAAGTCTTATTTCTTTTTCTTTTGCTTTTCCTGAAGTGCTTTTTGTTTTTCGGCCTGTTCCATCAATTCAGCCATTTTACGCTGGAATTTGTTCTGCTTTTTAGGCTTCTTTTTATTCTCTTCAATTTTGGCCAGGATTTTATTTTCGTCTAAAACGAAATATTTTATCACCAGCATAATACCGATAGTAATCACATTTGAAATAAAGTAGTACAATGAAAGACCGCTGGCAAAGTTGTTAAAGAAAAACAACATAAACACCGGCATGATGTACATAATAAATTTCATATTGGGCATACCCGGCTGCTGCACCTGCATAGTCTGTCCGGTAGTCATCATCATATAGATAAAAATAGCTATAGCGGCGAGAATCGGGAACAACGCCACGTGGTCACCATAAAATGGAATATTGAATGGCAAAGTTGCTATTTGGTCATAGCTGGATAAATCGTCTGCCCACAGGAAGCCTTTTTGCCGCAAATCAAATGCCGATGGGAAAAACATAAACAGTGCATAAAACACCGGGAGCTGCATCAATGCCGGAAGACATCCGGCCATAGGACTGGCACCAGCCTTGCTGTAAAGTTTCATTGTTTCCTGCTGACGCTTCATAGCGTCGTCTTTCCCTTTAAACTTTTTATTAATTTCTTCAATTTCAGGGCGCAAAACTTTCATTTTGGCTTGTGAAAGGTATTGTTTGTACTGAACGGGTGACAGGGCAATCTTGATAAGAATGGTCATTACGATAATAACGATACCATAATTAGAAATAAACCCGGTTAAAAACCCAAAAAGCGGCAGGATTAAATATTTGTTAATCCAACCAAAAATTCCCCAACCCAAGGGTATAATTTTATCCAAATTCCTGTCATAGGAATTTAGAATATGGAAATCGGCCGGACCGTAATACCAATTCATGTTGTATGAAAGTTCACCGGCTTTAAATTCCAACGGGAATTTTGAAATAAAGTTTTTGGTAAACAAAGTATCAACTGTTTCGTCCTGTACTAAGTTTTCAGAAGTGAAATGCGCTGTTCTGAAAGGGGTATCTGTCAATAAAATAGAGGTAAAGAAATGCTGTTTGTAGGCAATCCAGGTAACGTCATTGTCCTGATCTGTTCTCAATCGTCCTTGCCCTAGGTAATCATCTTTGCCTCCGCTATATTCCCAAAGCAATTCGGTATAACGGTTTTCGTAGGAAATACTTTTTGCCGTGCGATAGGTGCGCAACTGCCATTCCATTTCGGCGGGAGTAGATGTGTTGATGATATTGCTCAAGCCTTGAGATTGCACAGCAAAATCAAGCATATACTCACCGGGTTTGATTTCGTAACGGTATTCCAAAAAGGCATTTTCAGATGCTTTTAGGCGCATCGACAAGATGGTATTTTCGCCACTACGGGTAATGGTAGGTTCAAAATACAAATCGCGGGTGTTGAGCAATCTGTTTTCTGACTGAAACTGTAGATTTAATGAAGCGTTTCCATCCTTAATGATGTGAATGGGAATGGAATCGTGTGTTTTGTGCTGTTTTAAAGTTGCTTCAACTATGTAACCGCCTTTGTTTGAAATTTTTAAAAGGAGTACATCATTTTCCAAAACAGTATAAGTGTCTGTTGCAGAAGGCAGTGCTGCCGAGTATGCAAATGACCCCAACTGATTTCTAAGCTGTTCCAGTCGTAATGAGTCGGATGATACAACTCTTTCTTCCGGTTGGCCGGAAATTGTATCTGTAACTACAGCGGTTTGAGTTTCAACAGGAGGTTGGTCCTTTTCAACTTGCTCAGTGCGCGCTCTTTCTTCCAGTTCTTCGGGAGTAGGAGCATTTTGATAAAGCATCCAAACCAAGATTAACGCAATTAAAGCAAAACCAATAAACGAGTTGTAATCAAATTTTTTTTCTTCTAACATGTTTTAAAATTTCAGTGTTGACTGAATGATTCTAGATTTTTCCGGCATTATATTTAGCTGCCGCTTCTACAAATGAAACAAAAAGCGGATGTGGGTTGGCCACAGTACTTTTGTATTCCGGATGGTATTGTACCCCAACAAACCAAGGGTGGTTTTTAATTTCTATAATTTCAACCAGCCCGGTATCGGGATTAACCCCTGTGGTTAACATACCGGCGTCTTCCAGTTGTTGTTTGTACTTATTGTTGTATTCATAGCGATGACGATGGCGCTCTTCTATGATGCCTTGCTTATAAACCTCGTGAACTATACTGTCTGAAGCCAATTTACAAGTCCATGAACCTAATCGCATAGTACCGCCTTTATCAACGATGCTTTTTTGTTCGTCCATCAAGTCGATAACGGGATGGGGAGTGTTGGCATCCATTTCGGTGGAATTGGCACCTTCCAGCCCCAAAACGTTTCGGGCATAATCGATGACAGCCATTTGCATTCCCAAACAAATTCCAAAAAACGGAATGTTATTTTCACGGGCATATTTAACGGCTTGAATTTTTCCTTCAATACCGCGCTCACCAAAACCGGGAGCTACCAAAATTCCGTCCAGTTTTGAAATTTTGGTTTCAATAACTTCGTCGTCAATATATTCAGAGTGGATGGGTATTACTTTCACTTTAACTTCCAACTCGGCTCCTGCATGGATAAACGCTTCCAAGATGGATTTATAAGAATCCTGAAGCTCCACATATTTTCCGATAAGGCCAATATTTACTGTCTTCTTTGGGTTTTTATGACGATTTAAAAATTGATTCCAACGAAACAAATCGGGTTCGTTTCCGGCAGGAAGATTTAATTTTTGAAGTGTGATGGTGTCCAGGCCTTCTTTTAGCATCAAGTTAGGCACATCATAAATGGTAGAAGCGTCAATCGACTCAATAACAGCTTCTTTTTTCACATTACAGAAAAGCGCCAATTTGGTTCGTAGATCGTCTGAAAGGTGATGCTCGGTTCGGCACACTAATATATCGGCTCTGATACCGCTTTCCATCAGCATTTTTACCGAGTGTTGGGTAGGTTTGGTTTTCAACTCACCGGCAGCGGCTAAAAACGGCACAAGAGTTAGATGAATTACAAGCGCGTTGTCATCGCCCAATTCCCATTTTAATTGACGTACTGATTCGATATAGGGTAACGATTCAATATCACCCACGGTGCCACCAATTTCAGTAATTACTATATCAAAATCACCGCTTTTGCCAAGCAGTTGGATGCGTTCTTTAATTTCGTTGGTAATATGCGGAATCACCTGAACGGTTTTTCCTAAAAACTCACCGCGGCGTTCTTTTTCAATCACACTTTGGTAAATGCGTCCGGTAGTCACGTTGTTGGCCTGTGAAGTGGACACGTTAAGAAAACGCTCATAGTGGCCTAAATCCAAATCGGTTTCTGCACCGTCATCGGTTACATAACATTCGCCGTGTTCATAGGGGTTGAGTGTTCCCGGGTCGATGTTTATATAGGGGTCCAGTTTTTGAATGGTCACGCGGTAACCTCTTGCCTGAAGAAGTTTTGCCAGTGAAGCTGCGATGATACCCTTTCCCAATGAAGAACTTACACCTCCTGTTACAAAGATATATTTGGTGTTGGCCATTTAGATTTAAGATTTCAGACGTTAGAATTGAGATGTCAGATTTTCAAAAAAACCATCCATTTCTCATTTTTTACAATGCGCAAAAATACAAAGAAGAAATGATTCAAGACAATTAAATTTGGGTTTATATTTTAGGGAGTTTGGCTATTATTTTCAAGAGTTATTCTGCCAAAAAAGCCTTTTCCCTCCGGGATATTTTAAATTAAATACTGTTTTTGTTTAAAAGGAGAATTATGTTTTGAATTGATTAATTATGTCAAAAAAATCCAACTCCCAGATGAATTTGGATTTGGTTTGAGTTGTTAAAGAAAGAGTTATATTCCGGTGCACTATTAACTCCATAAGAAACATAACTGTAATTTACTCCTGTGAAAAGATGCATTTTTTCGGAATAATTAAAAGCAAAATAGAGCCCTGCGTTATATGAGGTTCCACCTATACTTCCAAAGTTATTGGCATTACCGGAGAATCTATTATGTTTCAATCTTGTTCCTCCTATGCCAACAAAAGGGTTTAAAATAAATTTGTCTGAAATTTCATAATCGTAAGTCACTCGTGCAGAAAAGTTTGAATAATTAGCAGATTCAATGTTTCCCACTATAGATTTGTCAGTTACTTTATAAGCTGAGAATTCATAAGCAACGCCTACGGCAAACCCATATATGTTGACAATATTCTTTTGTATTCCAAAGCCGATTACTGATTTATGTGCTTCAGACAAGAAGTTGTCTCCAAAGTTAATGTGTTTATTCAAATAGACAGAAAAACCATGATCAAATGAAAAGATGGGTTTTTGTTTGGTTTCCTCTTCCTGTGAAAAACCAAATTGAAATATTATCAAAAAAAATATACTAACTTTTTTCATTTCTTAGTAGGTTATGGTATGGGTCACATTTTGCTCTCCAATTTCAATGGTTTCGGTGTGAGTTGTATTCTGATTATTTGTAAAGTCATGTACAATATATTCTAGAACAAGGGTTTGATTTTTGGCTACTTGATGGCGCCTATAATAAACATTATTTTGATGTTCATCATTAGGGTTTACCCAAACCCAATAATCTGCAAGCATCCCGATAACATTTAGTTCGGTTATACTGTTTTGTGAATTGATTTGATTAAACGAAAAGTCAAGATTTACGATATCATCATTTTTAAATAAGGAAACCTCACCTACTCTGAAGGCATAATCAGTGAAATCTTCGTAGAAGATATTCACAAAGCGTTTTTCCTGATAATTTTCGGTACTTAAGAAATGAATAGTATAATCAATTTCTCCTTTTGGCTTTGGAAAGAGCATGGTGAAAACTCCCTGATCATCGGTTGAAGTTATCCCGATATCGTCATTTCTGCCTCCAAATCCGTAACCCCGACTTACATTGGTAATTACATCTATACCGGATATGGGTGAGCCATCCCGGTCAACCACTTTACCGGTTACCAACAGTCGGGTATCTCCTTGATATTGAATATCACAGCCGGACAAGATAAAAAGTATAAGTAAAAATACCGTTCTTTTCATAGGAATAGGTTTGGCTATTTTCTGTTGGCCGTTGGTGTTTTGCTAAAATAAAAATATTTTATAAAAACTACATTATTTATTTGTTAACTTATTATTTAGGGTATTGTTTCCTGATGTTATGAATCAATTCTTCCAGGCCGTTGAGCTTGATTTCATACATCTGCTCCATCATCTGCCCCAGTTTACCTTCGGGGAACCCCTTTTGCTTGAACCAGACATAATAATATTCCGGAATGTCAATCAGGTCAAAGTTTTTGTATTTGCCAAAAGGCATTTTGTAGTGGGCGAGTTCTATGAGGATTTCAGCGTTGTTGTTAATGTTGAAATAGTTAATGGTTAATTGTTTTTTTTCTAAATCTCCCTCAGCTAATATTTTGAAAGACATTGTTGGTGTTTAATCCCGATGGCTATTGTTGTTAGTGCTATCAATTCTTCCATTTCTCCAGCCTTTTCAGCTCGTTGTTGATAAAGGTTTGCCATTCGGCTTCTTTTTCTTTGTTTTGTGAGTGATTGGTTTCTTTATCAAAGCGGTCCTGCATAACTTGGCGCTCGCGATTAATCCTAGTAAAAATAGCCGAAAGTTCTCGTTCATAATTACGGGTTACTTTGTATTCGGCGAAAGCTTTTCTCAATTTTCGGGCGTGGATTTCTGTAATGTTGAAATGTCCTTGCTCGTGTTGCAAGACGTGATTGTTGACTTTATCAGGTTTGTACCAGGACATTTCGGGATGAAACTGGGCTTCCACTTCTGTGGTGAGTGAAAGATTTCCGTTTTCTGAGGTAACCCTGTATGAAAATACGATTCCTGAATTGGTCATCGCCACATAAGAACTGCGCATATCGGGGCGGCCTTTAAAATCGTCCCAGGTAAGTTTTACATCTTCTGACCATGGAATTTTTTCGTTTGAAAAAGAAGTAAATAGAATTATAAATAAGAAGCTAAATAGTTTCATCACCAATTGAATTGAATGTCTTGTACAATTTCAGGGTGCAAACTTAATGCCACAGGACAAGTGCGACCGGTATTTTCAAGAATTTTTTGATTTTTTGACGAAATCCCTTTCGGGAAATGAAGCACTACTTTAATTTCGGAAATGCGTCGTGGGTTGGCACTCATTGTTTTGGTAACTTCGGCGGTGGTTCCTTCCATCGCTACACCCAAATCACGGGCTTTTATTCCCATAACGGTGAGCATACAATTGGCCAAACCTGTGGCAACCGTATCGGTGGGAGAAAAAGCGGCACCTTTTCCCTGATTGTCTAAAGGAGCGTCTGTTATATAAGCATTACCGGAAGCCAAATGGGTACATTCGGTTCTTAATTCACCCAGATAAATTACTCTCGCAGTGCTCATTCGAGTTCGGTTACATTCAAATCTTTGGCATATTGAAGTATGTAAACTGCCGTGTTGATATATCCGCCGGCAGGATCTCTTCGGTAATTGAATTTATTTTCCACATAAGCCGTCTCCCCTTCAATCTTATCATTGGCATCCAAAATAGAATCAGCAGAAGCCAAGCGAAGCAATGCGTCATAGGTTATGTCAAAACCACGTGCCGCAAAGCGGTTGGGCAGGGTTTCATATTTTTCTCTGTAAGCCCTAACAAAGGGAATTTGGTCGTTGTAATTGTATATTTTGTTCCATGATGGGTAGGTAAACTCCAGATTTGATAAATGAATGTTTGACACTTCACGGAAATCAAATGCATCGTTTTTATCAAGGGTAAATAACCGAACGTGTTTACTGCGCCGCACGCTGTTCAAAATACCCACAGCACTGCTCACCAAAGTAACATTGGAAGATTCCAGGATTACCCAATTCTCGCCGTCTTTATTGATTCTGTTGGCAATATCATCGTTTCTAAAGAAGTTTCCTTCGCGGGGTTTAATAACTGTCAAACCGGGAAAAGCATCCTGCAGCCTTCGTTGTTTCGCTGCATTGGCATTATCGGTTATCAGCACTATATTCTGCCCGTTATGATTGGCTTTAAGAAAGGCAATCATTCGGTTTTCAAGTACATTGTTTTGAGGAATACTTTGAATGAAATTGGAATACATCCTTCCCTGACGATTGCTCAGCGGCGAAATAACCGGAATATTATCTGAGGAAAGTTCAGAAGCGGTTCTTTCTACCAAGGCTTGTCTCAACGGGCCGATAACCACATCAACATCCCTAACATTTTTTCTGTTAAACAGTGCCTTAACACCGCCTTCCATTTCTTGTGAGTCAAACACGTGCAGATTGACTGATATGCCCCGCTGTCTGGCAAAATCAACGGCCAGCAATGCCCCTGCATAAAAATCAACCGCCAGACGCATAGTAGCATTGTTTTTCAACTGGTTTTCATTCAACGAAATAGAATCCTGTTGTACCCTGTCCAGTTGAAACGGCAGAAAAAGTACTACGTTTTTGGGTTTGAAATTGGTAAGTGAATATTCTAAATTGACGGCGCGCCCGGGTGTTGTATCAGTTTCTGAAGGCGTTGAAACGGCGGTTCCCTCTTTCGGAATTTTAATCACCATACCCTCTTTTAAACCGTCTTTGGCGTGAGGATTAAGCGCGATAATGTCTTCTTCTGAAATACCAAACATCACTTCGAGCCTGTAAAAACCCTCTCGGGGTTTAACGGTGTAAAAAGTATATTTATCTTCAATATCCTCTGCCGGTTGAGCAGTTGAATCTTTAACGGGAACGTTGAGAACCTGCCCGATAGACAAAGTGTCAACAGTAAAAATCGACGGATTTAAGGCTTCCAGTTCCGCTACGGTAATGTTGTATTTTCTGGAAATGGCAAATTTGGTTTCGCCGGCCTGAACGACGTGTTTTCCGGGTAATTCTTCGGCAGATGAAGCTTGAGTTACTTCCTGATTGTAAGGTTGAAGAATGGTAACTCTTTTAATAGGAATTCTAATCTCTTCACCTCGTTTGAGCTCGCTGGCATACAGGTGGCGGTTGTATTTTTTTATTTCGTCCACCGTGGTTCCATACAACGACGCAATGCCAAAAATGGTTTCTCTTCGCTTGACCGTATGCATTTTAAAAGTTACATCACCGTTGTCTGGATTCACGGTAGTTTCCAGCGTTTTTGGAATTATTAAAACCGCGCCTTCCCTCAATCCGGCGCGGGCTTCGGGATTTAGTTTAAACAATTCTTCCTGAGCAATGCCATACTTTTGTGAAATACTGAAAACCGTCTCACCCGGTTGTACCCGGTGGCTCATATAAGAGGTTTGGGCAATGCTCAACCCGGAATAAACAAAAAAAATAAAAACTATTATAAACTTCTTCACCATTAATTTTATTTGGATTTTGTCATCATTTTTGAAAGCAAAAATGCCGCCAAAAAGATTTCTATTCATTTATTTTTTCTACAAACAGTACACCCCTTCGGGGTTATCTATTGTTTTTTAATCGTTCAGCAACCTGAAACTTGAAACCACAAAATTTTCGCCTTCAGCGAATCGCAATGACAAAAATACCGCCAAAAATTTTTCTATTCATTTTTTTTTGCAAACAGTACACCCCTACGGGGTTATCTAATGTTTTTTAATCGTTCAGCAACCTGAAACTTGAAACCACAAAATTTTCGCCTTCAGCGAATCGCAATGACAAAAATACCGCCAAAAATTTTTCTATTCATTTTTTTTTGCAAACAGTACACCCCTACGGGGTTATCTAATGTTTTTTAATCGTCCAGCAACCTGAAACTTGAAACCACGGAATCTTCGCCTTCAGCGAATCGCAATGACAAAAATGCCGCCAAAAACTTTTCTATTCATTTTTTTCTGCAAACAGTACACCCCTACGGGTTATCTAATGTTTTTTAATCGTCCAGCAACCTGAAACTTGAAACCACGAAATTTTCGCCTTCAGCGAATCGCAATGACAAAAATACCGCCAAAAATTTTTCTATTCATTTTTTTCTGCAAACAGTACACCCCTTCGGGGTTATCTAATGTTTTTTAATCGTTCAGCAACCAGAAACTTGAAACCACGAGACCCCCGCCTTCGCGGGGATTGAGAAACCTGAAACCTTTATTCCCATTCAATCGTGGCAGGGGGTTTTGAGCTGATGTCATACACTACTCTATTAACGCCTTTTACACGATTTATTATTTGATTGGAGGTTTCTTGTAAAAATTCGTAGGGCAAATTCACCCAGTCTGCTGTCATGCCATCGGTGCTTTCAACGGCTCTCAATGCTACCACTTTTTCGTAAGTGCGCTCGTCTCCCATCACACCCACTGAGTTTACCGGAAGCAAAATAGCGCCCGCCTGCCAAACCTTGTCATACAGATTCCATTTTTTCAGATTATTGATAAAAACGGCATCTACTTCCTGCAAGATACGCACTTTTTCGGGAGTGATATCGCCCAAAATTCTGATGGCCAACCCGGGGCCGGGAAAAGGGTGTCTTCCTAGAATATCATTTGAAATGCCCAATTCGGCACCCACACGGCGCACTTCGTCTTTAAAGAGCATTCTTAGTGGTTCCACTATTTTTAATTTCATAAAATCAGGCAAACCTCCCACATTGTGGTGTGATTTGATGGTCACAGAAGGTCCGTTAACAGAAACAGACTCGATAACGTCCGGATAAATGGTGCCTTGAGCCAGCCAGGTTACATCGGTTATTTGATGGGCTTCATCATCAAAAACAGCTATAAATTCGTTGCCGATGGCTTTGCGTTTTTCTTCGGGGTCGCTTTTGCCTTTTAGCTTTTTCATAAACCGTGCAGAAGCATCCACTCCTTTTACGTTCAAGCCCATGTCTTTGTACTGGTGCAGTACGTTTTCAAATTCGTCTTTACGCAGCAAACCATTGTTTACAAAAATGCAATACAGGTTTTTTCCAATGGCCTTGTGCAGCAACATCGCCGCTACTGATGAATCTACACCACCGCTTAACCCAAGCACCACTTTGTCGTTTTTAAGCTGTTCTCTCAGTTCATTAACAGTGGTTTCAACAAAAGCCGATGGTGTCCAGGTTTGTTCTACCTGAGCAATGTTTACCAAAAAGTTTTCCAACAGTTGCTTTCCATCGGTTGAATGATACACTTCGGGGTGGAACTGTATGGCATAGGTTTGCTCGCCTTCAATGCGGTAGGCTGCATTTTCCACATCGTGGGTACTGGCAAGCAGCACTCCTTTTTCGGGAAGTTTTTTAATGGTATCGCCATGACTCATCCACACTTGGCTGCCTGAAGAAATGCCTTGAAAAAGACCGTTGTTTTCAAAAATATCCGAAAGGTTGGCACGGCCATACTCCCGGGTTTCGGATTGTTCAACATTGCCACCGTTAAAATGTGCCAGATATTGCGCACCATAACAAACCGCCAGCAGGGGTTTATGGCCGCGAATGGCTGTCAAATCGGGATGCGGGGCATCTTCGGCTCTAACGGAAAACGGACTCCCTGAAAGGATAACCGCTTTAAATTTTTCTAAATCAACAGGAATTTTGTGGTAAGGATGGATTTCGCAGTAAATGTTTAATTCTCTCACACGCCTGGCAATAAGCTGGGTGTATTGCGATCCAAAATCTAAAATGAGGACGTTATTATTTTGCATAGGCAAAAATAGGTCAATTTGATTTTTTGGGCAACGGAAAGCTTGGTAAAATTTAACTAAAATTATTTACAGTCTTTTAACCACCGAAACCAATTTTGATTTACCTTAGATTTATCAAAAATCATTTACTAAATGAAACACATCACCGCCATTGTTTTTTCGATAGCCATTGTTTTGGCTTCCATTTTTTTAGGCAATGCCTATGTAGACCGTGCCAATCCTGATGGTAAAATTTCGGTAACCGGTTCCGGTTCAACCGATTTCACCTCAGATTTGATTGTTTGGGAAGGGCAGTTTTCCAGGTTTAATTCCAATTTAAAAACGGCATTTGACCAATTGATTCAAGACAAACAGGCAGTGGAAGACTATCTCATTTCCAAGGGAATTGCTCGTGAGGACATAATCTTTAACTCGATGCAAACCAATGAACGTAATCAAAGCCAGTATGAAAACGGAAATTATGTGGGTAGTTATTTTGTGGGTTATGATTTAACACAAACGGTAAAAGTTGAATCAAAAGATGTAGAACTCATCGAAAGCGTGTCGCGCGAGGTGACTGAATTGCTTAACAAAGGTGTGCAGTTTAACAGTTATGCACCGCGTTATTATTACACCCAATTGGCCGATTTAAAAATAGAGATGATATCCAAAGCCACCGAAGATGCCCGACTGCGTGCTGAAAAAATTGCCGAAAACAGCGGTGGTAAACTGGGCAGACTCAAAGATGCCCGTATGGGGGTTTTTCAAATTACAGGGCAAAACAGCGGCGAAGACTTTAGCTGGGGCGGCAGTTTTAATACTTCCGATAAAAACAAAACAGCTACCATCACTATGCGGCTGGAGTATGATATAAAGTAGGGGATTTTGACTATCTTAGTGCCACAACGATAAAATCCATAAACAACACTAAGAGCCTCCGGCACGAAAATGAAGAAAAGAAACTCACCCTGTTTTTTCAATCTAACTTGGGCAATAATAGCCGAAAAAAAAGTGTGTAAGCAATTTTTAATCAGGTGTTGTTTTATTCTGGCTTTGTTAACCGTTTCTTTATCAATTGCACAAACAGACACTATACCTGAAAAGCAGAAGTCCCTTTTTTCAGTGGGCTTGGGAGTGCAGCATGGGTTTATTTTTGCACATACCCAAGAAGTACAGAACACCCAAGGGGCCCGCCCCACAGGTATAGAAGCTATTGCCGGCTGGCAACGCAACGATGCCGCCGCTTTGTCCCTTTGCCGCTGCTACCCGCGTCAAGGTGTGCTGCTGGCTTATTATGACTATAATGTGGATTTACTGGGTAAAAGCCTTTCTGCGGCTTATTTTCTTGAACCCACTTACCAAATCAGCAATCGGGTGTTTTTTTCTTTCAAAGGTGCTGCCGGGTTTTCATATTTAAGCAATCCGTTTGACAGTATCAGTAACCCCACCAACCAGTCTTACAGCAACCACGTGAGTTTTTATTTGTTGTTTGGTGTAGGCTTGTGGGTACAGCTTTCAGATCACTGGAGTTTAAATCCTTCCATCAACTATCAACATATTTCTAATGGCGGCACACGCCAACCCAACAAAGGCATCAACTGGCCCACAGCCGGGATAGCCGTGAGTTATCAACCGGTTTTTCGTCCCTGGCACATCGCTGCACCCACCCAAAAGCAAAGCTGGAAAGACTTTAGCAATCAGTATGCTATTGCCCTGCTGAGTACCGTGCGCCGCGGTTATGACGAAGAAGGCGAGCGTGAACGCTATCTGGTAAGCGGTCTGGCTTTTCAAGCGGGCAGGCAGATTAGTAACCTGAGTATGCTCACAGTGGGTGCTGAAGCTTACCTTGATGGGGAAGTGAAAGAAAAGCTTCGCCGGGATGGTTTGGGTGCCAGTCCTGTGAAAGCCGGTGTTTTGGTGGGACACGAGTTTTTATTAGGCAGGTTTCAGTTCAGTCAGCGGTTGGGGGTGTATGTGTTTGACCAAACACCTTATTATGACCGTATTTTTCACCGCTGGGGATTGCAGTTTCAGGTAACACAACAATTCAGTGCCGGATTTAATCTGTTGGCACACCGGCACATCGCCGAGTTTGTGGATTTTAGAGTTGCTTATACTTTTGGGAATAGGTAGATCAAAACTAGAATACTTTCAGTACTCAACAAAAATTTTTATTGATGGTTTTAGGAAAATCGGTTTAACCCTAAACCCTAAAGGGAACCCGATTTTCCGAGATTTCTCCCTTTAGATACGGGATATTAAAAATCGAGGAAAATCTACCTGTTTTATTTTTTGTCGTGTACTAAGAAAATGCTTTTAATATTTGCTTTATAAGAATCACACAACCAATAAGGACAAAACCTAAAGAACCTATGTACATTCTAATAATATTACCAAAATTTCCCTTGTCAGTATTCTTCTTCTTTTTAGGGATAAGTAAAATACCCAAGATTAAAAATAAAAGTCCGATTATAAATTGATAAAAATTCACTTGAAATATCTATATTTATGTTATCCAAGCTCCAAACAAACAAACTCCTGTTGCAGCGGGTCTAAATTCTCAAAAAGTTGGGTAATGAATGAATCTCCAAACTCCAGGTAGAATTCAGAAAAATTGGCGGTGCGCTCTTGCAGGCTTCCGTTAGGGAAGAGTTCGTTTTGCAGCTGTGTTACCCGGTTTAGATGGTCAGCGAGTTTGCGCTTTTGGGCTTTTAGCAGTCGTTTTTCCATAGCGTCTAACCCTTTAAGCTGCTTGGCTTCCTGAGCGGCCACCATTTTTTTAAAAGTGGGGTCCGTTTTTTGGGCAGTTTCATAAAGTTCTTTAAACTGCTGTTGTAAAAACTTTTGCTGTCGCGAAAAATCAATCACAATCTCAGAAATTTGCTTGGCAACTTTATTTTCCAACTCACTTTTCGGCAGAAACAAATCCTTTAAAGCAAGGTTGAGTTTATCAATTTTACTCAGCTGCTTGGAAGTCAACAACAATGCCGAATTTCTTAGTAAAAGTATGGGAAAAGCCACTTGCATTTCGTCAAAATAACTTTTCAACTGCAGCCAGTATGCCAGTTCGCCCCCACCGCCAATGTAGCAAAGGTTGGGCAAAATCACTTCCTGATACAAAGGGCGCATCAGCACATTGGGACTGAAACGTTCGGGGTGTTGAGTGATTTCGGTTTGCAGTTCACTTTTTGAAAAACGCTTCCCGGAATTGTTGATATAAAAATATCCCTCTTTTTCAACAATGCGCTCACGGGAGTTTTTTTCGAGATAAAACAAATTGATTTCGCGCGGGTTGACTTGCAGTTTGTAGTTTTTCCCGTTCAGGGAATTGATAGATTTGTTGGTTTTCGCGACAGCGTTTGAACAGCTGTTTTCAAAAAGTTCCTTTTCAATATAAGGTATAAAAAGTTGCTTTAAACTTACGTCGTCTGCATCCAGAATCACGAGTCCTTCTTCACCAAAAAGCACATTTGCCAGATAGCGGGTGGAATCGCTCAAGTTATTGTGTTGAAGATATGCATCTTTAAAAAGGCTCTTGAGTTTTTCGGCATGGGGAGAATTGCCCAACTGCTTTGAAAAGGTTTCAAAAACACGGTCCAAACCTTCGGTGGAAAGCGCTCCCACTGCCCCGCCTGCACTTCGCTCCCACACTACTTTTTTACTGTTGAAATTAAAAAAATTAATTTCGTCAAAATCGTGGTCTTCGGATGCCATCCAGTACACCGGCACAAAATCGTTCTTGGGATAACGGGTTTTTAACTGCTTGCACAAATTGATGGTTGAAACTATTTTATACAAAAAATAAAGCGGCCCCGTAAACAGATTGAGCTGGTGCCCGGTAGTAACCGTAAAGGTGTTAATGTTTTCCAGATTTTTGAAATTTTGCCGGGTCGCTTCTGAAACTTGTAGGTTTTTATATTGCTTTTGAAGGGCGTTTACTAAAACTTTTCGGTTTTCCTGAGGGAAGTTTTTGCCTTTCTCTTCCATTTGAGCACCCAAGTTTTCGAGTGTTGGAAAACGGTGATAGAGAAAATCAACCGATTTGTCCTGAGCCAGATAGTCAAGAATCAGGTTTGAAAAATATCCGGTGTCGCAATAGGGAATGGAGTGTTTAGGCATAGTGATTTCAAATATATCATTTCAAATGTACTATTTCAAATTTGAGAATGGAAATTATATTTAAAATTATAAATTGGAAATTTGAAATTAAAATTCGGTTGTTTTTAGTAGATTTAGCACCTTAATATAGAGCATTTACCAACTGATATTTATGAAATACTTCTTCACCTCCGTTTTATTCCTTTTTGTTTTTGAAATTGGTTTTAGTCAACAAGTTAAATCGCCATCTGAATTTTTGGGTTATGAAATCGGTACCCAGTTTACACGCCATGCTGATGTGGTCAACTATTTTAACCACGTGGCTGAAAACAGTCCTTTGGTGACTTACCACGATTATGGGCAAACCAATGAGCGTCGAAAACTGACTTATGCCATCATTACTTCCCAAACCAATCAGAGAAACATAGAAACCATCCGTCTGAACAACCTGAGGCAGATTGGTCTGGCAGACGGTTCTGCCAATCCTGAAATCGCCATAGTTTGGCTGAGCTACAATGTGCACGGCAACGAAGCTTCCAGCACTGAAGCTGCTATGCAGACTGTTTTTGAACTCATTACTGAAAAACAATCCTGGCTGGAAAATACGGTGGTTATTATGGACCCCAACCTGAATCCAGACGGGCGTGACCGCTATGTAAATTGGTACAACCAGGTGAAATCTACTCCATACAACCCCTTGCAAGTGGCTGCTGAGCATATGGAACCCTGGCCGGGCGGAAGACCCAACCACTACCTGTTTGACCTCAACCGCGACTGGGCGTGGGCCACTCAGATGGAAACCCAACAACGGCTTAAAATTTACAACCAATGGATGCCGCACATACATGTCGATTTTCACGAGCAGGGCATCAATGAACCTTACTATTTTGCTCCGGCGGCAGAGCCTTTTCACGAAATCATCACCGACTGGCAACGCGATTTTCAGACACAGATTGGCTTAAACCACGCAAAATATTTTGACCGCGACGGGCTGTTGTTTTTTACGCGGGAGCGTTTTGATTTGCTGTATCCCAGCTATGGCGATACCTATCCCACTTATATGGGAGCTATCGGGATGACCTATGAGCAGGCAGGTCACGGCCGTGCCGGATTGGGTATTGACACCGATGAAGGCTATGAATTGACCCTGGTAGATCGTGTGTCAAACCATACACTTACAGGGCTTTCGACGGTGGAAATTTCTTCGAAAAATGCTAAAAAACTCAATACAGAATTTCAGAAATTCTTTCAACCCAATTTAAAATACAAAAGTTTTGTACTGCAGGGCGAGCAAGACAAAATCAATGCGTTGGCAAAATTGCTCGATTTACACGAAATAAAATACGGTTATGCCAACAGCGGAAGAGCCACCGGATTTAACTACCGCACCAACAAAACCGGAAGTCTGGATATGAAAAATGCTTTAGTGGTAAGTACCAATCAGCCCAAAGGGCGAATGGTGCATGCTCTTTTTGAGCCCGAAGCCAAACTAAGCACACCGCTTACCTATGATATTACCGCCTGGAATTTACCCCACGCTTATGGCTTGGATGCCATTGCGAGTACTACACTTGTAAGTGCAAACACCGCACCCTCAAAAGTGCTACATACCAACACTCCCAATCCTGCCGGTGCCGGTTATATTTCAAAATGGAACAGCATGCAGGATGCTGCATTTTTATCAGAATTGCTTCAGGCAGGCGTAAAAGTGCGCTTTAGCGAAAAGAAATTTGGCCTTGCCGGAGAAACTTTTGAAAGGGGAAGCTTGGTCATCACCAAAAGCGACAACCGAAGTGTGGAAAATTATGACCAAAAAGTAACCGATATCGCCAACAAACACAACCGAAAGCTCTTTGTTGCCCTGACCAGTTTTTCAGACACCGGAACTGATTTTGGTTCGCCTGACATTAAAATCATCCACGCGCCCAGAGTAGCATTATTGAGAGGCAGATACACTTCTTCATTAAGCTTTGGGGCACTTTGGCACTTTTTTGAGCAGCAACTGCACTACCCTGTTACCAATATCGATACCGATTATTTTAAAAATATCTCACTGGATCAGTTTGACGTTTTGATACTCCCTTCCGGTTTTTACCAAGGCTATTTGGACGAAAGCACGTTGGGAAAAATAAAAGACTGGGTCTCTAAAGGCGGTACTTTGGTGGCTGTTGACCATGCACTCAGTGCTTTTGCAGACAAAGACGGATTTGGCTTAAAGCGTAACTCCGGTGAAGACGACGATACAGAGCCCAATCATCTTGTGCCTTATGACCAACGGGAGCAGGAAAGCGTAAAGCACTTCATAACCGGAAGTATTTTTAAAACCAAGGTGGATGTTTCACACCCGCTTGCATTTGGTTACCAAGAAGACTATTTTACACTAAAAGCCGGAACAAGTTCCTACGGCTTTTTGGAAGGCGGCTACAATGTGGCTTATATTGAAGGAGAAGCCGAGCGCATCAGTGGATTTGCAGGTGAAAAAGCATTAAAAAGATTGAAAAACTCACTTGTTTTTGGCGAACACAGAATGGGCAGAGGCAGCGTGGTCTATCTGGCAGACGATGTGATGTTCCGTTCTTTTTGGGAAAACGGCAAGTTGTTTTTGGTAAACAGTTTGTTTTTTGTAAATAATAAGGTGGTGGTGTTTTAGTTCTCCATCCTCCCCCAACCCCCTCCCAAGGAGGGGGCTTTTATAAAATGGAAGCACTGTTTTTAATAGGTATTGCATTAGCACCCGGAGCGGCCATTGGGCTGTTTATCTGGTTGAAAGATAAGTATGACCGTGAGCCGATGAAGCACATGGTTGTCAGTTTTGTGTTGGGGGTGCTCAGTGCAATTCCCGCGGTTATTTTATCAATAACACTGGGGAATCTTTTTTCAGTTAACTATTCCAGTTTGATTTCGGTGGCTTTTTATGCTTTTATCACGGTGGCTTTCGCCGAAGAAATTGCCAAATTTTTGGTGATGCGGTTTTATGCTTACAGACAAAAAGAATTTGATGAACCCTTTGACGGCATTGTATATGGCACTACTATCAGTCTGGGGTTTGCCGGGATTGAAAACATACTCTATGTAGCTGACGGCGGTTATTATGTGGCACTGCTGCGAATGTTTACCGCCGTGCCGGCACATGCCAGTTTTGGAATTATTATGGGGTATTATTTCGGTTTGGCCTGGCAACATAAAGAACGTGCTTTTGAATACAAACTCAAAGGCTTGCTGGCTGCTGTATTTCTGCACGGACTGTATGACTTTTTCCTGATGCAACAAAGCTATCCCGCTTTTTGGTTTTTATCGTTTGTGGGGCTTGCTATCAGTATTCGGTTGTGTTTTAAAGCTATTAAAGCCCATCAGGAACGTTCGCCTTTTAAGAATTAAATTATTCAAATCGTATCGCTTTTACCGGAGAGATTTTTGTGATGATATAAGAAGGAATTAACAGCATCAGCAGGCAAATAATAAATGTGCCGGCGTTGAGTAGTAGAATATACCCCAAGTCGAGATAGACCGGAGCTTCGGTTACATAATAGGTATCAGGGTTGAGCGGAAAGAGTTTTAAGTATTTTTGTGCCAGCAGTAAACCAATGCCTATCAGGTTGCCCCAAAACAAACCAATACCAATGAGATACATTGCATTGTAAATAAATATTTTTCTGATACTGCTGTCTGAACTGCCCAGCGATTTTAATATCCCAATCATTTTGGTGCGCTCCAATATCAACACCAGCAAGGCTGTAATCATATTGATGCCCGCAACGAGTATCATAATTCCGATAATCAATGCGATGTTGAAATCAAACAAATCCAGCCATTCAAAAATGGAAAAATACTTGTCGCGAATGGTTTGCGTATCCAGTGTAGAATCTACATTAAAATAGACTTTGTTGCCAATTTCTTCAATGCGGTTAAAATCGGTTACAAACATTTCAAAGGCGCCAATCTGGTCTTCGTCCCATCGATTGAGACGCTGGATATGTCGAATGTCTGCAATTAAATAACTTTCATCAAATTCCTGAAAACCGCTGTTGTAGGTGCCCACCAATTCAAATCCGAGCGGGCGCAACGGTCTTTCACTACTGCCTTCGTCAAAAAAATAAGTCACCACTCGGTCACCCACATTCAAACCTAAGCGGTTGGTAATAAATTCTGATAAAAGTATTTCTGAATTAAGTCCTTCGGTATAATCGGGCAATCGGCCTTCACGCAAAAACTCATCAAAATACTGCCAGTTATAGTCGGTTCCCACGCCTTTGACTACCACGCCTTCAAAATCGGTTTCAGTACGGATAATCCCTCCTTTCAGGGCTGTAACTTGAATGTGTTTAATTTCGGGAACTTCTTCAAAAACAGGATAAAACGGCTGATTAATAGAAATAGGATTTTGGGAATCCTGAGAGAAATTGGTATCAAAATGAGAAACAATAATATCACCGTTAAATGCAGAAACTTTTTCACGCACTTTTTCCTGTAATCCCACGCCTGTGGCTATGGCAACCAACATCATAATCATGCCCAATGCGATTGCCGTGATTGCAATTTTTATTATTGGTGCCGATATACTACTTTTATAGTTCCGGTTTTGACCGGAGCCGGACTTAATTATCCGTTTAGCTATGAAATATTCAAAATTCAAAATGTATTTTCAATTTAGCCTCAAAAATAGCACTTTATTTTTGATGCTTGCCGTACTGATTTCCTTTTCCTGTAAAGGACAAGAGAAGAATTTTAAAGTAGAAACCACCTTTACCGAAAGCGATGTGGCCAAATATCCCGTCGTGGGTGCCAATCAAACCGCTGAATACCTCCCCTTTTTAAGGGAAAAACGAGTGGGTATAGTAGCCAACCAAACAACGGTGGTTTTTCGTCCTGAAAATTTTATTTTTATGGAAGACTATTGGGACGAGAGCACCCGTTCCTACCAACAGCGTCAAACCCAGCGTTGGGTGTTCAGCAAGCGTACACATTTGGTGGACTCGTTGCTCAATCACAACATCAACGTGACCAAGGTTTTTGCTCCCGAACATGGCTTTCGCGGCACAGCTGATGCCGGTGAACACGTGAAAGACGGCAAAGACAGCCGAACCGGTTTGCCTATTATTTCCCTTTACGGAAGCAATAAAAAGCCCACACCCGAGCAAATGAAAGACCTGGACGTGATGATTTTCGACATTCAGGATGTGGGAGCACGTTTTTACACCTATATCTCAACCTTGCATTATGTCATGGAAGCCTGCGCGGAAGCGGGCATTCCTCTATTAATTCTAGACAGGCCCAATCCAAATATTCACTATATCGACGGACCCATTTTAGAGCCGGAACACAAAAGTTTTGTGGGTATGCACCCCATTCCTGTCGTCCACGGAATGACCATCGCCGAATATGCCCAAATGATTAACGGTGAAGGTTGGCTGGAAAATGGTGCAAAATGTGAACTGCAAATTGTTGCCGTAAAAGATTATGACCGAACCATGCCATACAGGTTACCCATAAGGCCCTCGCCCAATTTGCCTAACGACAGAGCTATCAACCTCTACCCCAGTACCTGCTTTTTTGAAGGCACTACGCTTAGTGAAGGCCGGGGCACCGATATGCAGTTTCAGGTTTTTGGAAGCCCAACTTTACCCAAAGACAAATATACTTTTACGTTTACACCACAACCCAATGAAGGTGCCAGAAACCCAAAATTTATGGGGCAATTGTGCTATGGTAAAGACCTGAGCGTTGTGGACAGGCTTGACCATCTTAATTTACAATGGCTCATCGATGCCTACAATGACTCCGGGAAACCAAAAGGCTTTTTTACCAACTTTTTTACTACTTTGGCAGGCACCAAGACCCTGCAACAGCAAATAGAACAGGGAATGAACAATGAGCAAATCAGAGCCACTTGGAAAGAAGGACTGGCTAAGTATGATAGAATGAGAAAGCAATATATGCTGTATTAGTATTGGAGTTTGTGAGTAATTGAGTTTGTGAGTGGTTATTTTATTTAAAAAATTTTAATTTAAAACCTATAAGATTATGGAAAAAGTCAATGAATATTCTAACGGTGAAATCACCGTTATTTGGAAACCCGCATTGTGTACTCACTCAGGTGTGTGTGTAAGAACCTTACCAAAAGTGTACAATCCCAAAGAGCGCCCCTGGATAAAAATTGAAAACGCCACTTCAGAGGAACTGATGAATCAGGTGAGCAAGTGTCCTTCGGGAGCGTTGAGTTTTAAAAAAAACAATTAAGTCTATGGAAATTCAACAAATCAACAGAGAGAGCAAAGGTTTTTTTAAAGCCGTTTCAGACGGAAAAGAAGCCGGAAGAATGACCTATTCGTGGGCGGGCAGTGATAAATTCATCATTGACCACACCGAGGTGAACCCCGATTTTAACGGACAAGGTGTGGGTAAAAAAATGGTGCTTGCCGCTGTGGACTATGCCCGTGAAAATGGTTTAAAAATCATTCCGCTGTGTCCTTTTGCCAAAGCTATGTTTGATAAGATATCTGAAATAAGAGACGTACTTTAGTTTTTTAACCACTTACTCACAAGGGCACTTAGGAACACTAAGAAAAATTAACTTGAATGATAAAACAAATACTCCTCATTCTACTGGGTTTGTTTTTTCTCCTGAACGGGGTCAATCATTTTTGGAATACCCATATTTTAAAAGAATATGCCGAAAAACGCTCCTTAATCGCCCCTAAACTCATGGTGATTTTAAGTGGCCTGCTTCTCATTGCAGGGGGCTTGACCCTGATTACCGGTTACCTCATCATTCCGGGAATTATTGGGCTGTGTATATTTCTGGCCATTGCCTCGTTTTTACTACACAAATTCTGGACAGTCAAAAAAAGAGAAATAATGATGTTGGAAGCCATGCACTTTGTCAAAAACTGGGCAATACTTTTTGAGTTGGTGTATATTTCTACCACGCTGGAGTGACGTATAAACCAAAATTTTAAAATTCCAAGCACCAAACCCACCTACTGGACGGGCAGGTTTCAAATTTCAATAATATAATTTTTTGGAGTCTCAAATCTCAAGTCTAATGTCTATTGTCTATTAACTCCCTCATCTTCTCCACAATATTAAACGCTGCCGGGCAAATGGCTACATTTTTTAGAGTCAAATTAGAAATTTGCTGAAACTTTTTGCGGTCGGTGTGGGGAAACTCCCGGCAAGCTTTCGGTCGCACCTCATAGATGGAACAATAATTATCAGTGCCCAAAAAAGTGCAGGGTACACTTTGAAGTACATAATCGTTGTCTTCATCCACGCGCAAAAAAGTATCTATAAACTGCTGCGGTTTCATTTTAAAGTGTTTGGCAATGCGCTCAATATCTTTATCGGTAAATAGTGGACCGGTGGTTTTACAACAATTGGCACACCTGAGGCAGTCGGTTACCTGAAATTCTTCATCGTGCAGTTGCTGCATCTGCGTGTCGAGATTTTTGGGCGGTTTTTTCTTGAGCTTGGCAAAAAACTTTTTATGCTCGTTATGCTTATCTTTGGCACGCTGCGGGAGGTGCTTGAGTATTTCTTCCATAAAACAAAGATACAGATGCAAAAAGACATTTTTGGCAAAGCGCTGCTGGATTATTTTCACGGAAATTATACAGAAGACATCGTTACAGAAACCAACATCTCTGAAGAAGACACTTTGCCTCTTCCCTATTTGTTCAGAAGCTTTGAGGAAATGCCAAGCATTGAACAGAAGGCCCTGAAATTGACCAAAGGCAAAGTCCTCGATGTGGGTTGCGGCGCAGGAAACCACGCTTTGTATCTACAGCAAAAAGGAATGAACGTAACCGCCATAGACCTTTCGCCCGGAGCTGTAGAGGTTTGCAAACTAAGAGGTGTTCAAAATGCCAACGTGATGGATATTCTGGATGTTTCCGAAAAATTTGATACTCTTTTGCTGCTGATGAACGGCACGGGAATATTTCAAAATCTGGCAACTGCACCCAACTATTTAACCCATCTAAAATCGTTACTTAATCCCGGCGGGCAAATCCTCATCGACTCCAGCGACCTCATTTATATGTTTGAAGAAGATGAAGACGGCGGGGTTTGGGTTAGCGGAGATAAGTATTATTATGGCGAGCTTACCTTTACAATGCGTTATAAAGGAGAAAGCACTGCAACATTTGACTGGCTCTATCTCCATTTTGCACTGTTGAAAGAGTTATCTCTTGAAGCCGGTTTGCAATGTGAGCTTGTTTTGGAAGGTGAGCATTATGACTATCTGGCGAAGCTTTGGTTGTAAAATATGCTTTTCAAAAATGAGTTATATATTTACAGAAAAATAAGTGCTATGAAGTTTTTGAATTCCGGTTATATCCTGTTTGGGTTAGTGTTTGTATTGTTTCTGGCTTGTAAAAGTGATGACAAAGACCCCGAAGTGGATTCCACACTTGCTAATAGGCAAGCTACCGGAACTTCTGCGGAAGATTTTTTGAGGGACAATAATTTTACCAGCATTACACTTGAACTCGTTTATGCCGAAGGATTTTATCCCGAAACCGGCACTATCAATCACCTGCTCAATTTTTTGGAAGAACGCATCAACAAATCGCAGGGAATTACGGTAGTGGAACGAATGATACAGCCCAACATCAGCGGTAATTCATACACCATTAACGATATAGTAGCCATTGAAAATGAACACCGCACTTTTTATAATGACGGCAACAATCTGGCCGTGTATGTGTTTTTTTCCAATAAAAAATCAAGCAACGATACACCAACACGTGTCACTTTGGGTTCAGCATACAGAAATACATCGGTAGTGATTTACAAAAAAACTATCAATGATATAGCTATTTCTCATGGCATAAACATAGCATTGGCAGAGAGAACGACACTCAATCACGAATTTGGACATTTGTTTGGATTGGTCAACCTGCAACAGGACGACATCCATCAGGTTCATGAAGACACACAAAACAGCAAACACTGTATGGTGGAAGATTGCCTGATGTATTTTGAAACCTCCGGTACCCGTGCAAACGTTACACATTCATTGCTCAGAAAATCTACAGACCGGGTGCTTGATCCCCTTTGCATTGAAGACCTACAGGCAAAAGGCGGGAAGTGAATTTATTGAGGGATTAGTTATAAAATACTCGCAAACACTTTTACCATGGACATTTAGTGAGTTTCATATAAAAGTTGATTTTCATATGATGCCGCTTTAATTAACCACAGAGTAAAACAGAGTTCTAACGGAGATTCACAGAGGAATTTTACATAAAACTTAGTGTTATTTTGAGCCTTGGTGACTTTGTGGCTAAAAGCCAAACCGGCTAAAACACTGTATAGCTGCCACTAACCTGCCTGCCCACCTTGCGCTTTAAAGCTTCAAGCGACGAAGCGGCAGGCAGGGACTCAAAGACACCAAGGTGCTTAAAGAAATCTGTTTAAATTTGTAAACTTATTTTCTATACACCATCTTCCCTCCCACAAAAGTTGCTTCCACTTTGATATTCGGAATGTCGTCTTCATCTACTTCCATAATATCTTTGTCTAAAACAATAAAGTCTGCAAACTTTCCAATTTCAATACTTCCTTTTTCGTGGTCTTCAAAATTGGAATAGGCTGCCCAGATGGTCATTCCCATCAGGGTTTCTTCACGGGACAAAGCATCTTGTTTTTGAAAACCGCCTTCGGGATACTGGTTTAAATCCTTTCGCGCTACAGCGGCATAAAAAGTATAAAACGGACTTACATGCTCAACGGGGAAGTCAGTTCCTAAGGCAATCATACCGGCTTTTTCAAGCAGGGTTTTATAGGCATAGGCACCTTTCATTCTGTCGGGACCCACGCGGTCTTCTGCCCAGTACATATCGCTGGTGGCGTGTGTGGGTTGCACCGATGGTATGATTCCGTTTTTAAAATAATCAAAGTCTTCCACTGACACCACCTGGGCGTGCTCCATTTTCCAGCGGCGGTTGTTGGCCGGGCCAAGTGCTTCTGTATAGGCCTGCAGCACCACCAATGCTGTGGAATCACCAATGGCGTGAGTGTTCATTTGGTAATGTGACTCGGCAATGCGTTTGGCCAAATCGTGGATTTCATCAACGGGAGTTACAAAAATACCGTAATGCCCCGGATGGTCTGAATAAGGTTCTTTAAGTGCCGCACCTCTGGAACCCAATGCCCCGTCGCCATACACCTTTACGGAACGCACATTGAGCTTATCGGTTTTTAAAACGCCTTTGGTTAGAAAATAGTCCAGATTTTGCGGTGTGTTTGAAATCATGGCATAAATACGCATATCAAGCTCTCCTGCTTGTTGCAGACTATCAATCAAATAAATAATATCCCTGTCCAGCCCGGCATCATTGACAGTGGTCAACCCATAAGAAAAACAAATTTCCTGAGCGTCTTTTAAAGCTTTGGCAGCGTCTTCAACGCTTATGGGAGGTGCAATGGAGTTGATAACCCCCATAGCCCCGTCGATAAGGATACCGGTTAATTTTCCGTCTTTCACTTCCACATAGCCGCCTTCGGCTTTTGTTTCGGTGGTAATTCCTGCCAAATCAAGTGCTTTTTGGTTAACCAGATAGGCATGCCCGTCGATGCGGGTAAGCACAACGGGAATATCGGGGAAGAGCTCGTCCAGTTTTGATTTATTTGGAAACTCTTTTACCTCCCACAGGTTTTGATTCCAGCCGCGTCCTTCAATATAATCAAGTTGTTTTTCTTCCTGAAAAGCCACCACACGTTCAACCATTTCTTCATAGCTTGCCGCACCCACTAGGTCTACCACACGCTGGTTTAGACCTAGGCCATAAAAATGGGCGTGCGCATCAATAAATCCGGGAACAATGGTTTTTCCCGCAAAATCATAGGTTTCAGCGGCGTCATATTTTTCGCGTAAAGCGGAAGTAGTTCCTATTTCTATAATCTTTCCGTTTTTAACAGCAAATGCTTCGGCTTTGTCAAAATTGGAGTTTACCGTATAAACATTAGCGTTGATAACCAGCAAGTCTGCCTGTTGTTTTTGAGAACAGGAAAAGATTAATAAAGTTGAGCAGAGTAATAAAAAATATTTCATTGTTGTAAAAAAATTGATTGGAGGGTAAAAATAGGGATTTTTTTGGGTTTAGGGGTTCAGGCTTTTTTGTTTTAAAAACAATATACACTAACCAAGTTCAAGAAACAAATGAATTTCAAAGAAACCAAATGGCTGTGTGTCTTTTCTTGGAGTTCAAAAAAAACCATTGCTGTCTTTTGCTAATCCTTGCATTTAAATCAACCCCAAATCCTTGGATATAGCAATAAGCTGGGTGCCGTTTTTGGCATTAAACTGGGTGCGCAGAGTGAGCAGTCGTTTTTCGATGGCGCTCAGGCTGGCGGGCTTGACGCCCTGTTTCTTGAATTTTACTGCTATTTCATCCTGCAGGTATCCGTCGGCCAGTTCACGCAGCAAGGCAATGTCATATTCACTGATTTCTAGCATCGATTTGGAATGCAGTACCGAAACCAACTGAGGTGAGACATAGGTCTTCCCTTGATCAACATCTTCTACAGCTTCGGTGAGTTGTTGCAAGCCCTGCCTGCCTTTGCACACATAGCCGTTGATGTGGTGTTTTAAAACTAAGTTTCTCACCAGTTGCGGCTTTTCTTCAATGGTATAGACAATGATTTTTAAATCGGGATGCAGGGTTTTTAACTCGATGGCCAGCGCATCGCCCGATTTGATTTTCTGCTCCCGGTGGTCGGTTTTAAATGATAAATCGGTGATGAGCAACTCATAGGGCTTGCCCTCTCTTGCTGCCGCGAGAATTTTTAACCACGCATCATCACAGTAGTTTACCCGGTCAATCTGTTGAATGCCCAAAGGTTCCAGAACGCTGTGAACACCTGAATTGACAGAAACTAAATCATCTGCTATAAGTACTTTTGAAAACATTATACGATTATTTTGGCTTTAAACCCTTTTCCGGGTTCTGACTCAAAAGTAATACTTCCGTTTAATGTAAAAATACGGTTTTCCGCATTTTGAAGTCCGTTTTGCTTTTTTAACATTGTTCCCACTCCGTTATCGGAATAAGTGAGGGTAATTTTTTTATGATGCTGCCCCAGTGTGATGGCAACCAGAGTGGCTTTGCTGTGTTTTTTCATATTGGTCATCAATTCCTGTACCACCCGGAAAATGGCGTTCTTTTTTTCCGGGGAAACCTTACTCCAGTCGATGGAGGTGGTTGCACGTTTGATGATGTTTACACTGTTTGATTGGTAGGACAACAGCAAATCAGTCAGGATTTCGTCAAAGGGGGTTTGAGTATCCAATGCCTGATATTCTTTGGAGATGTCGCGCGATTTGTTGTAAATCTGCTCCAGGTCATCGAGCACCTCTTCGTCTCTGTCTTTTTCCACTTGCATTTTTACCATTAACTGATACACCTCGTTGGCCAGCTCATCGTGCACCTTTTTGGAAATACGGCTTTCGGTTTTATGAACCTCTCGCTGTCGGATGTGCTTGATTCGTATCAATATTAAAACGATGGCCAACACCAGCAAAAGCAAAAGCAACAATCCGATTATTTGTATCATTATGCTTTGGCTGCGTTCTTTTTCCAACTGTAGCTCTGCCTTTTGGGTGTTCAGTATTTCTTTTTCCACATCAAAACGCAGGGCCGCATAGCGGTTTTGCTCTTCCTGCTTAGCGTTATTGATACTGTCAGTGAGTGCTTTGTATTGACTCACCAGCGGGTCGTTGTTCAGGTTCATTAACAGGGAGAGCGATTCCAGTGTATAGGACGCACTGTTGAGACGGCGGGCAATCTCCAGGGTTTTTGTGGTATAGTGCAGTGCCGTTGCGGTATCTTTTTCGCTTAAAGCGAAAAGGGCCAGGTGCCGGTTACTTGAATACATGCCTTCCAGATCATGGATGTGTTCCCGCAGTTGCAAGGCTTTTTGGATGTTTGCGGAACCCGTATTGTTTTTTTGCTGCAGTTGCAATACCCCCAGGTTGTTTAATGCACGTGCCCACCTGAGAGTATCACCCATAGAGCGGCTCAAGTCAACAGACCGCCGGAAATCCTGTTCGGCCGACTGATAATTCTTCATATCCAGATAAATATTGCCACGGTTATTCAGTAAACCGATACTATCGGTTTTGTTTTCTGCATAGGTCAAGGCCCGGTTGTAGTAGTCATGAGCTTTATCAAAATAGTTTTTGTTGCGATAAATCATTCCCAGAAGATTGAAAAAACCCGTGTAGCGACTCTCTTTAATCCCCGGATCTGCAGACAGGGCATCAAGCCATTGCAGTGCTTTTACGGCTTCCTGTTCACTTGCAGTATAGGTGCCCAGTTTATGCCCGGCAATAACTGCCAAACGTTGTGCATCAATGGCCGCTAAAGTATCGCCCGATTTAAGATAGGACATCGCAGTGGATAAATAATGAAAGTAACCGGATGGCAAATGAGCAGGCTCTGTGGGACGGTTTACATATTGGTAGTACAGTTGTGTGCTGTCCACTGATTGGGAAAAAGCGGCAGCAGGCAGCAACAGACAAATAAGGAGTATGCGTAGTTGTTGGTTAAGCATCCACTAAAGGTAAAAACAAAAACGAATATAAGGAATCAATTTTTTGGGATTGTGAGAAAGCTTGATGAGAGTTGTGCATACAAACTTTCAAACCCCAGCCGCACCCCTGCATTCCCTAAAGGGAGCCGGCGCTCAGAATAGGTAAAAAAAATAGTGTCCAGTGTACAGTGCTCAGTACTCAGTGTTTACTCTTAACGGGACTGTAAACTATTTTGTGTTTTAGGTTTAAAATTGACTGAAAAATGATTTTAAAATTCATAGGCAAAATTTATT